>Ga0209992_10000182_pt1 | contig 87858 bp, 81 predicted proteins | sample 2SBtaG_2_FD_182564 | JGI IMG/M metagenome (GOLD analysis project Ga0209992, IMG submission 182564) | Deep subsurface microbial communities from Kolumbo volcano to uncover new lineages of life (NeLLi) - 2SBTROV12_ACTIVE470 metaG (SPAdes)... | ecosystem: Environmental > Aquatic > Marine >... | reverse complement strand
AGTGGAATAACTATAAGGGAAAATAATGTTGATACTATACAACTATCAAGTGGTGCAGTAATTGTTGGAGAAGTTGGTTCAAGTAAATCAAATGTTCAGATTACAAGTGGTGCAATTAATTTAAGAAATAATACCACCAATAAAATGACGCTTGCAGCAGACGGAACTATTACAATAGGTAGTAATGTTTCAATTGATGCAAGTGGAGCAGCATCCTTTAATGGTTCAATTACTGGTGGTTCGTTAAGTATAGGTAGTAGTAATAGTATTTTGAGAGTAGATACTGATGGAGATTTATGGATAGGACACGCAACTCAAGGTTCAGCACCATTTCAAGTTACTAAAGATGGAGCAGTTACAGCAAGTAATATAACAATTTCTGGTGGTGAACTGTCAGTAGGAAGTAGTAATAGTATTTTCAGAGTAGCTAGTGATGGAGATTTATGGATAGGACACGCTACACAGGGTTCAGCACCATTTCAAGTTACTAAAGATGGAGCAGTTACTGCAAGTGATATAACGATTACGGGTGGTGGTTTGTCAATCGGTAGTAGTAATAGTATTTTCAGAGTAGATACTGATGGGGATATGTGGATTGGAAACGCAACGCAGGGTTCAGCACCATTTCAAGTTACTAAAGATGGTGCGATGACTGCAAGTAATATAACTATTACTGGTGGTTCACTTAACATTAATAGTGTTTTCCAAGTAAGTAGTGGTGGTGCAATAACATCAACAAGTGGAACTATAGGTGGATGGACTTTAGCAAATGATAAATTATCTGCAGGATCAGATGCAGATTATATAGGTTTAATACCAGGAACTGGTATCCAAATGGGAGATTCAACTTTCGCTGATGCTGAATTTAGTGTTACAAATGCAGGTGTATTAAAAGCTACATCAGGAACAGTAGGTGGGTGGACATTAGGTACTACCACACTTACAGGTGGAGATAAAGTTTTATTAGATCAAGGTAATTCAAAAATTGTAATTGCTGATGATGTAACGGATATTGATGAAGGTTTGACTATATCTTATGGAACTGCACAAGTTGGTGATGGGTCTACAGCTAATAAATGCCACATCATAGCTGGTACTGATACAGATATGGCTATTAATGTGGATTATGAAAATGACCTTTATGTAACACCTGGTAGATTAAGACATTGGTATATTCATTCTGGCGGTGGTGGTTCTTCAGATCCGTCAGCTCATGGTATTGGTGGAACTTGGCTAGGTGGAGCAGAAGGAACTTGTGGTCCTAGAAGATATGATGCAGGTATAATGGGAATTAGTTCTAATTTAGGTGGTAATTTAGCTGACAATGAAGTAAATGCTTCAGTAATTGGTTCAAATAGTAGAGGAGCTGGTGGTGCTGCAGCTGTAGGTGTCTTTGGTATTGTAAATAGAGGACACGTTGCTGGAGTTCTTGGTGAATGTGTTGGCGGTGATATTGGTTTAGATGGATCAGATTGGCAAGAAAATAATTGTGCTGGTATGTTTCGTGGTGGACCTCTTATTGTAGGAAATGCTTGGACAGGAAGTGCTTCAGAACCAAGTAATACTAATCACGATTATTGTTTTATAGCATATCCAAGAACTAAATTTGGTGCAACTCACGAAAATAGAGTAGGTATTAATATAAAAAATCCAAGTTATGCATTACACGTAACTGGAGAAATTTACGCTACAAGTAATATAACAGCATATTCTGATAGAAGATCTAAGAAAAATATAGAATTTATTTCTGGTTCATTAAACTTAATAAATCAATTAAGAGGTGTTAGATTTGATTGGAAAAAGCCTGAAGAAATAGCGCCAGATAGATATGGTAAAAGCTTAGTAGATAATCCAGTAGGAAGACAAGTAGGTATGATAGCACAAGAAGTTCAAAAAGTTTTACCTGAACTTGTAGAAGAAGATCCTCAATATGGAGAACTTTCTTTAAAATATTCAAATTTAGTTGGTGTTTTAGTTAATGCAGTCAATGAACTTACAGATAAAGTTAACAAACAAGAAAAACAAATAAAGGAGTTACAAAATGGCTAAAAGGCAATATTCAGGATCAATACCATATGGTTGGTATCCTGATTGGTTAGTAGATTGGTATTCTGGATCTCGTAATGTAGATTTATTTCAAACAATAGAAACTTTGAATACTGTTTATCCAAAGACATCATCTAAATTTGGTAGAGATTATATTTTATCCGAATTTACAGGTTCGTGGAATAATACACAAAAAGAAGAAATGTATGAATTATACCTATCATCTTCTATGCAGGGAGAGTTTAGCGGCAGTTTAGGATTATAAAATGACACTACCAAGCTCAGGAACAATATCTGTTGGAATGCTTAATTATGAAATTATGTCAGGTGATGGTACGACAACACAAACAAGTGAAGCGATGGATTTTAATGACCAAACTGCTAATAGTGATTTAGCTGGTCTTTCATCTGAATATTCAGCAAGAGCTAATACAGAGGGAAGTACTTCAAGAGCTAATCTACTTGCAGGACCATATGGAATGAATGAGTTTTATAGTTACAAATATAATTCTTGTGTTTTAGTTGGAACTGAAATACTTATGGCAGATGGAAGTATCAAGTTAGTTGAAGATTTACTGATAGATGATGAAGTGTGTTCAGCAGTAATGCCTGATATGACAGAAGAGAATTATAGAGAATATAGTATAGAAAATTTAGATGGTTTTACAAAAGATGTGGGTTTGGTAAAACAATTAACATTTGATTTTATCAGTAGATATGTGAACATAAATGAAAAATATTATACTACAGAAAAACATCCAGCATTTGTTTGGAAAGATAAACTTCAAACATTTGAGTGGTGGCAAGCACAAGCTGTAGAAATAGGAGATAAAATGGTTACTTCAAATTTTGAATTAGAAGAAGTTACAACAATAGAAAAAATGCATGGTGATTTTGAAATAGTAACTCTTGGTTTAAGAAATATACACACATATTTTGCAAACGGTTACTTATGTCGTCAATAAAATTAATTGCAGGAACAATATCATTAAAAGAATATGATGTTTATTATAGTACAGGCGGAGCTTCTAATATAGGTGGTGGTTCTGATGTTTGGGTTAATTATTGGATTAAAGAAATAGCACCTAAATTAAATAAACCTTTTTTTCTATTAATAGATAGAAATAGATTAAATACAGATAAAGATATAAAGCATTTTCCATATAGTACGATTTGTGTAGAAGCAATTTATAGAAATCATCCAGATTTTTATACAATACTTAATGGTGCAGAAAAGATTCATATACTTCATAGTTATTATGAACCAACAAAGGTTATATTAGATAATGCAGATAAGATAGAATCTAATGTGATGCATTGCTCTCTTTATAAATCATTAAGAGCACATAAAGATTTGGGTTTATCTTGGTTAAAACATTTTTCAGCAGATGATAGTTGGGAAAAAGAAATGTTAGATATAGCTAAAAAGACTATATGGATAGGTTTAAGTGATACCACTTATCATAAAGATTATGATATTATAGACATACCAAATTTTTATGAGTTTAAAGGAGATAGTAAAGCAGTAGAAAGTAATAGAGTTGGTTTTTGTTCAAGAATGGAAACAAGAAAAGCACCTCATTTTTTAGAAGACATTCCATCTTATTTTTTTACAAGAGTAGATCATTTTAAAGAATGGAAAGAAAAATTAAATTTAAAATTTAATAAATCAAGGTTATATCAATATAGGTGGGAAAGATTAGAGAGTTTTTTACAAAGAGATGATTGGGGAATATCACATTCAGCTCACATATACGAACCATTTGGTTATAGTATATTTCAAGCAGTTGATTATGGTAAAATACCTATATTATCAGAAGATTGGTTAAATGAGATAGAATATCCATTTAGAGCTTCTACAAAAGAAAAATTTGAAGAGTGTTGGAAACAAATATGTGAATTAGACATAAATAAAAGACAAGGTTACATTGATTATCTAAAAGATAAATTAGATAGGTATACGGATAAAAAAGAATGGGTGAACAAATATTTAGAAATATATAATTCTTGATATTTATAAATGACAAACTATATATAGGAACAATTAATGGCAACTGATTCAGGACAAAATTTATCGTTAGGAAAACTGAGAAGAGCTACAGATCCAGCAAATGTTAGTAGTGATACTACAGCAGATTCAAAATTGCGTGCAGACGCTGGTGGTACTACTAGCGGCAATGATTTTAAAATGTCGGATTTCTCTATTTCATCAGTAACCGCAGCACTTTCAAAAAGTAAATTTCATGATGAAGGAACTAATGAAATAGTTAAAATGGAATTTTCTGATGCAGGTTCACGATTTCTTTCAAGAATAGGAACTTGGCATCATAACTTTGTTTGGCACGCTATCCAATTATCAGGATCTGCTGGTACAGTTTATAATACTTCTTCAGCGACACAACCAAATTATACAGGTTCGTTTACAGCAGGTGCAATATCAAATAGAACATCTGGTGTACCAGGTGATGGAGATGGTACAAGACCTGAGTTCTCAGCAGCACATACAAGAGATTTTAAAGTATCTATGTCAGCAGCATATGTTGACGATAGAGTATCAAGTGGATTTAATGATCACGCAACAAATTATAATAAATATATTGTTGGTGTTACTCAAGTAGAAGATACATACAATAGTGTTGCTATTACTTGTTTTACACCAGATACTAAACTTACATTAGCAGATGGAACACAAAGAGAAATACAAGAATTAGCTATTGGTGATGAACTTCTTTCTATGAGAATGCCAAATGCAAAAACAGAAGATGAACATCCAATGATTGCAAGTGAAGTATCATTTGCTGAATATTGTATTACAGAGTTAGGTGAATCTGAAGTGGTTACATCTAAAATAATTAATATGTTCTTTGATTTTGCTGATAGTTATTTTCTTATTAATGGTGAAATAAAAGTTACAGGTGAACATCCATTTTTTGTTAAAATTCCAGAGGGATTTTATTTAGAAACAGAGGGAAAAGATAGTAAAGAATTTTGGTGTTGGGAATATGTTCGTAATCTAAAAGTTGGTCAAATTATGCATGATAAAGATATGAAAGAAATTTCAATAGATACTATAGAAGAAATAGAAGAAGAAATAGAAATTGTAAATGTAGATGTGGATGGTAACAACACATATTTTGCAGAAAATGTATTAGTTCATAATAAAGGTAGTGAGAGTGCACCAGTATCAGATTCAGCACATACATTCGTTGAAGATCCAGGAGTAGGTGGAACTGCAATTTAATTAAATATAATTTATTTTGGTAATTTTATTATATATTTATATATGACAAAAAGTAGGTTTTAATGGATAAAAGATTAGCAATAATTGTTCCGTATCGTGATAGACGTAAACAATTAGACATTTTCATACCACATATGGATTCCTTTTTAGAAAATAAAGGAATCGATTATCAAATTATCGTAGCAGAACAAAGAGACGATAGACCTTTTAATAGAGGTCAATTGTTTAATTCAGTTTTTGATGTAATTAAAGATGATTTTGATTACTTCTGCTTTCACGATGTTAACCTATTACCTATGACAGATGAGTGTGATTATTCCTATACTGATGAACCAACTCATTTAGCTTCAATTGTAGATGATCAATATATTCCATACGAAGAGTTTATTAGTGGAGTATTCTTAATCAATAAAGAACACTTTGAACAAATCAATGGATTTTCTGATGAATATTGGGGTTGGGGATATGAAGATAATGATTTGTTGCATAGAATGGTTGAGAAAGAATTACCATTAGAAAACTTTATAGATATTTCATCAGTATCAAAAAATTCAAGATATTCATTTGAGCAAATTTATTTACATAACAATTATATAAGAAAAGATTTAAATAAAATTACTCTTGAAAGAAATACTTGTATAGAAATAGAAACTTCAGATTCTATAAATGGTTTAACAAGTAAAAGTTTTTCTTTTTCTATATGGGTAAACCCAAAACATAATGATTATGAACAATTTATTTTTACAAGGCCACCTATAGGATTTGGTATAACTTATACTCCAGAAGATAAGTTTAAATTTACTCTTTGGGATGATAAAAATAATGCTTATGTAATAGAAGATTATAGAATACCAAATGAATGGTATCATTTATGTATGGTATATGATAAAGATAGTAAAGAGTTTAAAGCATATATAAATGGTTCTTTAATTGATATTAAAAAAATAACTACATTAGAAGATTTTAAAGATGAATGGTTTTATATTGGTTCAGATTCAGAAAAAGAACATTGTTTTACAGGTGATATTAGTGAAATTTCTTTTTGGAATACTAATTTAAATTTAGAAGATGTTAGAACATTATATGTGGATAAGATAGAAGATTTAAGATATAATCCATTATTATTTTATAGATGTGATAAAGGTTACGGAAGTTTCATATTAGATGAAACACGAAATGAAAACAATGGAGTTTTTACTACCAATACTAAAAATCCTAATCAATATATAGCAAAACAAAAAGCTGATAGAAGTGGTAAAAATAAGTATAGAGATTGGAATACTGATAAATTTCCCTTTGGTAGTACAGAGAGATTAGCTCTAATAGGTAATAAAGCTAAAATGGTTGGTAACAAATTTATAACTCACGATAAAGAAGAAATAATATTAGGGAATGAAATAAAAGTACCTATGCGAAGATTTGGTGTATATAAAACTTTAGATGATGGAAAAGAATTAAATTATAAAGAACATATTCTTACACAATTAAAATCATATGATCCAGATATATTACAAAATGGGGATATATTTTTTGGTGAAGTTAGGTTAGGTACAATAGATATAGATGATATAGGTTTAAATAATTTAGACTACAAACTTGGTAGTAGAAAAGAATATGAAACAAACCATGAATGGTTAGAAATAATAACATAGGAGTTCTTATGGAAGAACAACAAATAGATAGATTAGTAAAATCTCTTGAAAGTATTGCTACATCTTTACAAACAATGGAAGATACATTACTTGAACTTGATTTAGTTCAACATCAAGAAAGAATAGAGTGGTATTATTATGAATTTTACAATCTATTAAAAGCGCAAGTTGAGGGTAATCCAAATAGACCACCAAGAAGAAATGAAAAAGTCGAAGCTAGCGATAATAGTTCCGTATCGGAATAGAAAAAAACAACTTGATAGATTTATCAAGCATATAGATAAGTTTTTTTCTGATAAAGATACAGATTATCATATTTTTGTAGTAGAACAATCAGATAACAAATCATTTAATCAGGGTAAGTTATTAAATATTGGTTTCGCTTCAACTATAAGAAAAGAATATCCATCTAATAGACAAAACTTTGATTCTGAGTTAAGAACAAGAACAAGTTATAGTTTAGCTAAATCTTTTCGTAGGAAATGGAGAGACCATAAATGTTCTGATTGGGATTTTACTCATTATGCATTTCATGATGTTGACTTATTGCCAGAAAAAGATGTTGACTATTCTTATCCTGAACACTATCCAATACATCTTGCTGGTTATACAAGTGAATACGATTATCAATTACAATTTGCTGATTACTTTGGTGGTGTAACTTTATTTACAAGAGATCAATATGAATTAGTAAATGGTAGATCAAATAACTATTGGGGATGGGGATTTGAGGATGATGACTTATTGTTTAGATGTAAAGAAGCAGGATTACCAATAGATAATAAGTTTTTTGGTGTGAAAAATCAAAACCTTTATGATTTTTTAATTTTTGATGGTTTTGACGATTATGTAAAAATAACTGTTACGGATGAACTTAAAAAATTAACTCAAAATAGCTTTAGTGTTACAGTTAGTTTAAAACCAGATACACAACATCAAGTAGAGGATATACCATATGATGAACATTTTGTTTTTTCTATACCTGGTTATCATTGTGGTTTATCTTATACAAGTCATAGAAGATATAAAGCAGATATATTTGATTCTGATTTAAAATCACAAGCAATCCTTACAGATATAGAAACAGAATACTTTAATCATTTAACTATGGTTTATAACAAAGAAGCAGATAGATTCACTTTCTATCAAAATGGTGAGATAGTAGATTCTAAAAAGATAGAAAAGTTATATGATTATACAAAAGAAGATTTTATTTATTTAGGTTGTGCTCATTCAGATAATAAAGAATACTCTTATAATTTTAAAGGAAAGATATCTGAGGTTGCTATTTGGAATAGTGCTTTAGATATGAAAGAAGTTAAGTCATTATATAATAACAATTATATAAAAAGTTTAACTGATAGTTTTGATGAGTATGTAAGTTCTAATAATTTACTTTTATATTATGATTTCAAACATATTGTAGGAAATCAAGTTTTAGATAATAGTGGTTGGTTTAATAGTGGTGATATAGTTGGAGCTAAAAAAGGACAAAAGGTGGGATCGTTGGGAACTTTTTTGAGTATACCACATCGTAGATATGGTGGTTTTTCATCACAAGAACATAAGAAATCTGCTTGGGCAGCTGACGGATTACATTGGATACATCCAGAGACAAGAGGAAATCAAACAAGATTTTTTAATAAAGTAAAGAATGGTTTAGAAGATTGGCACATTGACGGATTAAATACTTTAAAATATAAGTTTGTAGATAAAAAGGAATTATCAGATAATACTACATTGATTAGTGTGGAGTTGTAATGTCAGAACATTATTTGGGTGTCTGCATTCCTTATAGAGATACTGGTGATGGTGTTAGAAAAAAACATTTAGATACATTAGTTCCCTATCTAACTAAATTTCTTAATGATAGGAATATAAAACACAAAATTTTTATTGGTCATCAAGTAGATGATAAATTATTCAATCGAAGTGGTACAAAAAATGCTGCATTTCTAGCAGCTAAAGAAGAGGGTTGTGATTATGTAGCATTTCATGATGTAGATATGTTACCTGAAGATGGTGCAGACTATAGTTATCCAAAAGACAATCCAGTTCACATAGCAACTTACTTATCACAATGGGATTATAATCTCAGAGATGTAGAATACTTTGGTGGTGTTGTTTTATTTACTATAGAACAATTTGAAAAAGTAAATGGATACCATGCCAACTATTGGGGATGGGGAATGGAAGACGATGATTTGTTTTGGAGATGTCATTTAAAAGGAATGACAAATGATAGATATCTTAAAGGACCAGGAGTAACAAGTATTCTCAATTTAGGATATAGTTACGTTAAAATACCATCATCAAGATCATTACATAATTTCAATAGTAGAAATTTTGAAATTGAAATGTTAGTTAAACCACAACATGATTATGATAATCAATATTTAATTGGGGATGATAATCATAAACATTTACAATATCCAATTTTTTGTAGAAGAGGGTGGGATCATACAATTAGTTATACTAATGCAAGAGCAATATCCAATACAATGTGGAGTTGGAAGAATGATATATTATATAGTTGGGCTAAAAGATATCCTAATGAATGGACATTAGTTAATGTTAAAGTTGACGATAGAAAGAAACATATAAGATTACAAATAAACGGAGAAGATTCTGATACAAGACATGGTACAGGAACAGAATCACCATTAGAATATTTTACACCACTTAAAAGATATGGTGGTTCTGATATGTTTCTTGGTAAAGGAGATGACAATAATGAATATCATAAAACATTTAATGGTAGTTTAGCTTATTTTAAGATAATAAATCATAGAGACGAAGTAGTGTTGGATTATGATTTTGAAACTGTTAAAGATTATAAATTTATTATTGATAAAAGTGGTTATGAAAATCATGGTCAATTGTGGAATGGAAATACTGCTAGTATAACTCAAGAAGTTATTGACAAAATACCATTTACAGTTGTTCCACATAGAAGATTTAGTAGATTTAAATGTTTACCACACGAAGATGAGGGTATAGTAGGTGATACATTTGCAAAAGATACTACTCAAGTAAATGAGAGATTATATAGATTAGAAATGCAAGAGAATAAAATTGATATTGATAATGATCAATATGGTGTAAAAAATATGAAATATAAAATAGATAATATTGAAGAAGTTTATAAAAATCATAAAATGATTAATGTGAGGTTTGTGGATGAGTAATTACGAACACGATCGTATAAAAGAGATTTTACCACAGATAGAAGCAAGAACAAGTCCTACTTTTTGTCTTGCCAAATGGCATCATGTTACCATCTATCTACATTTAGGTGAGACTCATAGCTGTTACCATCCACAACCACACGTTATTCCTTTAGATGAGTTGAAAGACAATCCATCTGCTTTACACAATACCAAACAAAAGAAGTTAGAACGAAAGATGATGTTAGAGGGTGAGAAACCTGCAGGATGTACTTATTGTTGGAATGTAGAATCTATGGGTTCTGATTATATAAGTGATAGAAAACAAAGAACACTATCAATACATGAGGGAGATAAAAGTAGATTAGATGATATCATAAATAACCCCTGGGATATGAATGTTAATCCAGAATACATTGAACTTTCATTTGGAAATTCTTGTAACTTTAAATGTGGTTATTGTCATCCAAGATACAGTTCAAGATTTTTAGATGAGATTAAAAAATTTGGTCCTTATACAAAGAATTATACTGGCACATATGATGTAGATTGGTTTATTGACAAGTTATATGAATCAGAAGAAGATAATCCATATATTGAAGCATGGTGGAAGTGGTGGCCAGAAGTTTCTAAGACATTAAATATATTAAGGATTACAGGTGGTGAACCAACAATACATGGTAGTACATATAGATTATTAGATGAGATTAATAAGAACCCTATGCCAAATCTTGAGTTAAACATAAATTCTAATCTTGGTGCAAATCCAAAACTCTTTGATAGGTTTATAGAAAAGTTAAAACCAATTATAGAGGAGAAAAAAGTAAAAGAGTTTAAACTATTTACTTCTATAGATACTTGGGATAAAGATAAAGCTGAATATATAAGAAATGGTTTAGATATAGAATTATTTAAGAGAAATTTTGATAAGTATTTAACTGAAATTAAAGATTCTAAATTATCATTAATGATTACTTTTAATAATTTATGTGTTTCTAATTTTGATTCATTATTAGAGCAGATATTAAAGTGGAGAGAAAAGTATAACGATAAAGGTGCAAAAGAACGTGGTAATATAAATCAACCAATACCACTTCAGAGAATACAGATGGATACACCATATTTAAAAGAACCACCACACTATGATATGAATATTTTACCTAAAGAAGATTTTACTCATTATATGAATAGACACTTAGAGTTTATGATGAATTTTCAGAATGATGAAGATAATACTAAATTTAAAACATTAGAAGTAGAAAAGTTTAGAAGAGTTGTAGATTATTTTAAATCAGCAGAAGTTAGTGAGGATTATCTTAGAAAAGGAAGAAGTGATTTTTATAATTTCTTTACTGAACATGATAAGAGAAGAGATACAGATTTTTTGAAAGCATTTCCTGAGTATGAAGAATTTTATAATAGTTGTAGACAAAGCACTACTAAAACACAAAGAGCTATTCGATTAGAACAAAGAAGAGCTGAAATGTTAAGGAGAAAACAAAATGATAAAGTGGATTAAAAAATTAGTTTCTAAAATACGATTAGAAATAAGATATAGAAAAAAGATTAAAGAATTGAAAAAGAGAGATCCTTTTATATACAAATAATGAGTATTAGAGATAAAATATTAAAACTTAAAGAATCAAAAGTATTCTGTATGATGCCCTGGATACACACACACGTGTGGCCAAGTGGTAAAGCATTTCCTTGTTGTATGTCGGATAGTACAGTTGAATATGGTAATTTAAATGATAATAGTTTAGCAGAGATTTGGAATAACGAAAAGTATAGACAACTTAGAAAGAATATGTTAAATGACGATGAGACTAAAGAATGTAGTAGATGTTATGAGATGGAAAAGTCTAATGTATTTACATTAAGAAATATGGTTAATCAATATTATGGAAAACATTGGGATAGAGTAGAGACTACACAAGTTGATGGAACTGTAGAAGAATTAAATATGGGTTATATGGATATTAGAGTTTCTAATATTTGTAATTTTAGATGTAGAACTTGTGGACCAGAATTAAGTAGTGCTTGGTATGAAGAACACGTAAAATTATATGGTTATACACCCGAAGACCCAAAGATGATGAATATCTTAGAGAATAAAAAATTTTGGGATGATTTACAACCATTGTTATTGACAGTAGAGGAAGCATGTTGGGCAGGTGGTGAACCAATTATTACAGAAGAACATTACAAGATATTAGATTTTTGGATTGAGAATGATATTGATGTAAGACTTAGATATACAACTAACTTTAGTAATCTTTATTTTAAAAAGAAATCTATATTAGAGTATTGGAATAGTTTTAAAGATGTAAGAATAGCTGCAAGTCTTGATGCTATGGGTGCAAGAGGTGAGTTGATTAGGGCAGGAACTAATTGGGATGTAATAGAAGAGAATCGTAGACGAATGATAAAAGAATGTCCTGATGTATACTTTGAAATAACACCTACAGTCAGTATTATGAATGTATATCATTTACCAGACTTTCATAAAGAATGGATTGATAAAGGATTATTAGAACCACAAAATGTTAGAATGAATATATTGACTTATCCTACAGAATATAGAATACAGATTATACCACCAAAAGAAAGAAAGAAATTTATTAACAAATATACAGATCATATAAAATGGATTGATGATAACTTTGGAGATGGTGCTGCAAAAAGAGGATTTGAATCAGTTCTTGATTTCTTACAACAAGAGAATTATGAAAATCTTGTACCTGATTTTATAGATAGGAATACACCATTAGATAAACTAAGAGGAGAGTCTTTATACCAAGTAGCTCCTGAACTTGAATTTTTTAGAGATTATGAACATTAAATCAAAAACATTTTGTCCGTTTCCTTTTATGAACCTAAATAATAATACTGATGGTTCTATGAAGATATGTTGTGCTCAAAATGAAAACTTACATTTAAAGAAAGATGATGGTTCTACATTTAATGTAGCTACTGATGATATAGATGAAGTTTGGAATTCTAAACACATGAGAGATATTAGAAAAAAACTTTTAAATGGAGAACAAATACAAGAATGTAATGTATGTTGGAATGTTGAAAATTTAGAAAAGACATATGGTGGTCATGACGCACCAACAAGTACAAGATTAGACAGTATAAAAAGTTATATGAGTGATGATGGTGTATATTCTCATATGAAAGATATCATAGAGAATAATATAAAGATGATGGATGACGATGGATTTATTAAAGATACATTAAATAGTTTAGAACTTAGATTAGGTAATCATTGTAATCTCAAATGTACAATGTGTTGGGGATATAGTAGTAGTAGGATTAATGCTGAACGATTAGATATAGTTAAGAAGTATGGAACTTCTATGCCAAGTTGGTTATATGATATGTGGTATCCATCAGAATATGAAATATCAAAAATTAATATGATGTGGCATGAGAATCCAAAGTTCTTAGATAACTTTAAGAAGATAGCACCAACATTAAAAAGATTGTATGTAACAGGTGGTGAACCAAGTATAATAAAAGCAAATGATGATATGATAAATCATTTAATTGAAATAGGTAATAAAGAATGTCATGTATCATTTACTACTAACCTTACAACTTGGAATATGAATTTATATGATAAATTATCTTTCTTTGATAAGAGTGAGGTTCAGGTTAGTATTGATGGTTATAAAACTTCACAAGAATATATAAGATATGGTTCAGTATGGAAAGATATAGAAACTAATTTTAAAAAATTAATACAACTACCAAATAAAGTAAGGATTCAGATATATAATGTATTTCAGGTATATAATATGTTTGAAACTTATAAAATAATGAGATGGTTAAATCGTTTAGAGTTAAAAAGGGAAGTAGCATTTTGGCCTATAATAATAGATCAACCATTACATTTAAGAGCAACAGTAATTCCCTGGAGTTATAGAGGAGTTGCTGCAGAACGTTATAGAGAATTTTATGATTATTCTACATATGATAATAAATATTTAGATTTACATGGTGCAGCTAATAAAATTATTTCTTACTTAGAAAGTAATTGGGAAGCACATGGTAGTTACGGAAAATATTGTCAAGGTGTAGAACAAACAGAAGAAAATCAGAGATATATGTTTTATCAATACACAAACTTTATGGATAAGGTTAGAGGACATAGTTTTTTTGATACCTTTTTAGAATTTGAAGATTTAAAGGAAGAGTACGAAAGAAGTCTTGATTTACATTTACAAACACCTAATTGGTGGATAGATGACTGAGTTATTAAAAATATTACCAGGTGAAAACAAGTATATGAATGTTACTTGGCAAGTTAATGATTGGTGTAACTTTAGATGCTCTTATTGTAATGAGGGTAATTGGGGTGGCAATAATTTAAATAAAGATACAGACAAGTATATAGAATTTTTAGATATTATGATATCAAAATATCAATCACTTGGTTATGAATCATTTAAGTTCTTTTTTTCAGGAGGTGAACCAACTTATTGGAAACCACTTATACCAATAGCAAAATTTTTACACGAAAAATGTAATACACCACTTTTAGCTATTAATACAAATTTAAGTAACCCTTTAAATTGGTGGTTAGATAATTATTATTACTTTCAAGATGTTGTAGCAAGTTATCATATTGAATATATTAAGTATGATAAATATATTAAGAATGCTAAATTTTTACAAGATAAAATGAATTATTTAGCATTGAGAATTATGATGGAAGAGAGTAGATTTCAAGAATGTATTGATATTGGTAAAAAGATTTATGACGAAATGGATAATTGTGTTGTAGAATGGGTCCCATTATTAAAAGATTTATCTACAAGTGCAGAGATGTGGGATTATGATGAAGATTGGAAAAATGACTTTTTTAAGGAGACAGATGGTTATATGAGGAAATGGGGAAAGGTAAATGAAAGAAGAAAGTTCAAACCTGCTTATAGTTTAGAGGTTTGGAACGATGGTAAAGTCAGACCTGTAAATTCTAATAGATTATCAGCAGAAAAATTAACTAATTTTCAAGGATGGACTTGTTATTTAAATGATGCAATTTTTATAAGTCCAAGAGGTGATGTTAGCGCTGGTAGTTGTGGTGTTAGTGATATATTTAGTAATATTAATACTTGGAAAGTAGAAGATTTAAATCATATAGGAAGTCCTGTTATATGTCCTAAAAATCATTGTACTTGTGGAACGGATGTTATAATACCTAAAACAAGAAAAAATGAAGAGTTTAGAATAATAAAAAAAGAAGAGATAAATGAAAGCTAAAGTAGCAGTAGTAATGTGTCCCGCTTGGTCTTTAGAAACACCACCACTAAGTCTTGGTTTATTAGCTGGTGCTTTAAAAACCAAAGGTAGAAAAGTAAAACAATTTCATGTTAACTTACTATCTGCTATACACGTAGACCAAGATTCACAAGAAGAATTGTGGGCACCAACTGGTCATTTCTTTTGGACTAATGATCATTCTTTTGAAGATAGAATTCTTCCTGCTTATAAAGAGTATTGGGATACGTTGATAGAAGAAATGGCACAGTTTGATATTGTTACATTTACAACTTACTTCTCAAACATTGTAGTAACAGATTATATTGCTAAACGATTGTATAATAAAAATCCAAAAATACATATTTTTTATGGTGGTGCTTATTGTTGGAATGCACCTAAAGGTGGTTTGAGACAATCTACACCTGAGGGAGAACCAGATAGATATTGGATTAAAGTTTCTTGTGATACTGAGGGTGAGTTAATTATAAATGATTTGGTAGATTGTTATGAAAATAAAACAGATTATAAAGAAGTAAGTGGTATATGGACATGGGATGATTACGGAGAACCAATATCTACAGGTATGAGAGAACCACAAAAAGATTTAACTGTTATACCAAATGCTAATTGGGATGGTGTAGACTTGCCAGCATATGCACAATTTCATTATGAGGGACATACACATTTACCATTACAAGGTTCACGTGGTTGTACTTATAAATGTACATTTTGTTCAGAGACAAGAATTTTTAGATTTAGAAAAGGTCTTGATATTAAAGAAGAAGTTCTTGAACAAGTTAACAAGTATGGAGTTACACACTTCTCATTTGTAGATTCTCTTGTCAATGGTTCTATGCCACAATTCAAAGTATTTGTAAATGAGATGGCTAAAGAAGTAGAGAAAGACCCAAGACTAAAAGATTTAAGTTTTGGTGGTTATGCAAGAACACATAAAGAGATGAATAATGATTTAATGAAAGTAGCTTCTAAAGCAGGATTTAAGTGGTTGTCTATTGGAGTGGAGAGTGGAACACCTAAGATACTTGAGGTTATAGAAAAGAGACAGACAGTTGAGGGAGTAGAACAACTTTGGGAAGCATGTTGGAGAAATGGTATTCGTATGGATGCTAATTGGATATCAGGATACCCAAAAGAAAATCACGTTGATTGGATAATCAGTTTATATTTCTTATATAAGAACAAACATTATATTCCTGTAGTAGCAGCAAATCAATTTCCTGCAGGAGTAACTCCAGGTACGGCACTTGATCAATATAGAGATGTATTTAATATTACTGATTTGGGAAATATATTTTATGATTGGATTAGTTGGGATTTAAAAAATACATATATTAATAGATTTTTAAGATTAAAGTTATGTCATATGTTTTTGAACATATATAAGATATATTATTCAGGGTTTTGGACTGTAAGTGATGATATAAAATATTTGAAGTTTAAAGATAAGGATTCTATATTTAATCAAAAAGAATTTAAAGAATGGACTCCAAAACATAATGGAACATTTTGGCAACAAACACATAATAGAAGACAATTTCCACATCAATTTGCTATAAAAGATATAGATTATAATGTTCCTTATTTGGAGTTTGCTAATATACCAGAAACAGGAGAATACGATCCTTCAGTCAGTATAGAAGATACTATAAAAATAGAAACAAGAAATGAAATAAGAGTTTGGTGTTGGTTAATGCATCAGTTAAATGGTCCTTATGAAATAGAGGTTGAGTTTGATGAAGATTATAGTGAAAGAAATATAGATGGTGCTAGAATGGTTACTAAGTTTAAATGGGAATCAAATTTTGATGGTACTTATAGATTATCTATAGATAATAAATTAACGATAGATGAGAGAGCAAAGAAAACAGTACATATACAATTACCTATTAAATATAAATATTCACATAAACAAGCATGGACAGATAGAAGACAACAGATTATTAGAAAATTTAAAGAGGATAAAAATCCAGTTCATCCTGGTCACATTCATTTATCACAAACTAAAGAAGAACAAACTCTTATTAGTTTATATGATATTAGTTTTCATGATAGATTTCATGATATTGGAAATTTAAATGATAGATATGAGGATGAAGAATATTTACAAAAGAAATATGGTGTACCAAATTATCTTGATGCTTTAGATATTGAAAAATATAAAATTAATTTAAAAAGAACTTTTATGACAGGAAAACACTAATGGAAGATTTAAAATATTTTTGTTCACATTTATTTACTTCATTAAGCTTTGATCAAAAAGGACAGGTTAGAGTTTGTTGTAATAATTATGAAATACCAGAAGACAAAGATGGTAATCCAATATCAATTACAAATCCACACTTTACTATGGAAAAAGCATTTAATAGTGATGTACATACAAGAATAAGAAAAAACATATTAGAAAACAAAAAAGACCCTGGTTGTTTTAGATGTTGGCAAACAGAGGATAATGGTGCTGAAAGTTATAGAACTATTTGGAATAATACTTTAGCAAGTGGTTTCTATAAAGAGATTATGTTAGAGTCTATGAATGATAAGGGTCGGATTGACGATCCATATGTTACTTTTTTAGATTTTACTGTAGGTAATAAATGTAATTTGATATGTAGAATGTGTAATGTAGATAATTCTAACTTATGGGAAAAAGAATCTAAATTATTATATAAGGATAATTTTGAATTACCGACAACAAACATATCAGTAGATGATAGATTTTTAAGTGATGATTTCTTTGAAAATAATTTTAAGCATTTAAAGCAAGTTAATTTTCTTGGTGGAGAACCTTTAATCATAAAAGAACATACAGATTTTCTTAACCAATGTATTAAGCATGGTATTGCAAAAAATATGGTTTTATTTTATACAACAAATCTTACTGTATTAAAAGATGAGTTGTTTTATATATGGAAAGAATTTAGACATATTTATCTTGGAGTGAGTATTGATGGTTACAAAGAAGTTGATGATTATATTAGATATCCATCTAGATGGGATAAGATAGAAAAAAATATAAAACAGGTATCTGATTGGAAAAAGGGACTTAGTATGGATTTACAAGTTCATTCTACATTTCAAGCATTGAATGTTTTGAATTATGATAAGTTATTAGAGTGGGTATACTCATTAGGTGATTTGGGTTTTTGGAGAATTCCTTTTAGTAATTGGGTAACATATCCTAATTGGTATGATTGTAGAATATTACCAACTAAATTAAAAAATCTTGCTATAGGGAGAATAGATAATTTTATTGAGAGTAAAAAAGATGTAGAGTGGAGTGCAGGTGAAGAACAATGGTTAGGAATTTTAAAAAGTAATTTATCGACACTTCAAGAAACTTTAGATGATGAAGAAGCAATATACAAATTTAAAATTTATACAAAAAAACTTGATATGCACAGAAAACAACACATAATTAATTATATTCCTGACTTGGATGAATTTGTTTATGATTGATGATATAACTTTAGCAAACAATGGTATATCACCATATCCTTTATATGTCGATCAAAGTCTTTTAGATGATGTTTATTTTGGTTGGGATTATTATAATTGGTCTCAACAATCAAATATACAAAAGATTATGGAAGAAAAATTTTCTCATATTAGACCAACTAATATTTGGTCAAACGATGCTGATACATTACCATTGTTTGATGATTATGAAACAACTAATGATTGGCATAATTTATATAGTGTAATGAGATATTTTTATAATCAAAACTTTAAGGTATATAATTTCGATACAACACATCTTATTAAAAAAGATATACCTTTTATTTATATCATCGGAACTAAATCTGGACCTCATAATTGGAAAGAAGACAGAGGTAAATTATTTATTAACATAAAACAACATACTAAAGAATATATCAGAAAAGGTAAAGTTTTATTAGTAGTGGATATGTCAGATGAGGGATTTCCAATGCAATCTATAGATGATATGTCAATATCGGAAGCAGGTTACTATGAACACATAGGAGAAGAAATTTATAATTTAGCAACTAAAGAAAATTTTCCATTAGATAATATAGTTTATTTAACATCCAATTATAAGATAGAAGACAAATATAAATCTATGAATCAAATGGTTCTTAATTGGACAGAAGTTATTATGAAAAATCGTGAACCAAATCCTATACCTAATCTTAACAAATATCATTTAAGTACAATAGATGTTTGGAATGGTTTTGGAGTTTCAACTGATGATGTTAATCCAGAAATTAATATAGGTGTTGATTCTTTAGATAAGTGGGCTGAAAATAAATTTGAAGAGGCTTTTAATTATAAAAAAGATAATTTATCTGATATGAAAAGTTTTTTATGTCTTTGTAAATTAGTTAAGGATTGGAGACTATTTCATTCATTAGGATTAAACTATCATGGATTGCACGAAAAAGGTTTAACTTCATTTATTTTATCAAAAGAAAGATTATTTAATTCACCATATATATCAGAAAAATTAAAAGATAAATTAAAAGATAATACAGATTACGAACTTAATAAAATTATTTCTGATAAAGATATAATTGATAAGTTTTCTTTAACTATTAATTTACAATGTGAATTATTTAATAATGACGAAATTAAACATCATGATAATATTAAAGATTTACTAAACAAATTACCATTGTATATTGATAAAAAATCTTTTGATGATGTGAATGGATTTACAGCTTGGGATGAAAGTTTTTACAATAACACTTTCTTTTCATATACTTATAATACATTTGCTACAAGTAACGATACGATATATCTAACAGAAAAAATTTGGAAAGATATAATGTGTTTTCATCCATTTCTTTTAGTTTCAAATTATGGTTCACTTAAACAGTTAAAAAATTTAGGTTATAAAACATTTTCACCATATATTGATGAAAGTTATGATGATGAAAAAGATTTTGATAAAAGGTCAAAGATGTTGTTATCAGAAGTTAATAGATTATGTGAGATGAGTAAAACACAATTATTGGATTGGTATGTTAAACAAGCAGATGTTCTTGTTCACAACTTTAAACATTTTGTTAAATTAAACCCAGCCAAAGAAACAATAAATAAAATTATGGAGTTATATAAAGTATTATGAACAAGACTATTAAATTCGGTTGGGATTATTACAATTATTCTCAAGAACCAGAAATAAAAAAAGTTATACAGAAAGACTTTAGTGGTTTTTCTCCTGATGGAACATACCCAAATGATTCAGACACACTTCCACTATTTGATTCAAACTATCAGCCAACAAACGCTTGGCACAATATTGTTAATATATTAAGTAGACATTTATCTATTAGATATGATTTAACCCATAAGGATACTACAGATTTTATAAAAGATGGTGAATCATTTGTATATTTGATAGCTACAAACGGAGGGCCAAGACTTTGGTGTGGTGGTGAAAATGAAAGAGGTACTTTGTTTCATAATATTAAAGAACATACAAAACAACATATTAGAGATGGTAAGGTATTAGTAACTATTGATATGTCATTTGAGGGATTTCCAATGGATGGTAGTGATTGGTTAAGTAGAATTGATATGGGAGACAATCCACATATTGCAGAAACTATTCATAAACGTGCTGAAGAAGAAAATTTTCCTGTCGATAAAATTGTTATATTAAGTGCTAATCATAAAGATCCTGAAAATTATAAAAAATGGTGTGAAGAAAATAATAAGACTCCAGTTAATTGGATATTATTAGATTGGTGTGAAAGAGCAATATCATCAGATTATTCACATTTAGAAGATACATTTGAAGATAACTTTAATTATAAATTTAAAAATATAGATAAGTTAAAACACTATCTTTGTTTGATGAGAAGATGGAAGATGCCAAGAGTATTTCATCATATGGCACTTAATTATTTTAATTTATTAGAAAAAGGTTCTGTGTCAGCTATTCTTGCTAAATGGGATATCCGTTCTGTCTTTAAAGATTTAGATAGAAGTAAAATTGAAATGGCTAATGAGGGTGAGGTAACTTTTAGTGATTGTGCTAGTTTGGATGATTATGAATTTAATAAAACATTAAAAGATTTCCCACGATTAGCAGATATAGTAGATGAGTATCAAACAAGACTTAAACCAGAATTAACAGATTTAGGTAGAAGTAAATTTCTTTATAAAGTACGTTCTGCAAAAAATGTAAAAGATTTTTTACTTAAACTTCCTTTAACAGTTGATAAAAAACATTTTGATACTCTTGATTCATTCCATCATTGGGATAGTGAAATATATAAGAATACAATGTTTTCTTATGTATATGAAACTTGGCATTATTCTACAAATATGGTATTTTATTCAGAGAAAATTTATAAGTGTATACTTAATTTTCATCCTTTTCTAACATGGACAAATCCAGATACAATGAAATATCTTAGAAAAAATGGTTATAAAACTTTTGAACCTTTTATAGATGAGTATTATGATACAGAATATATTCCTGAAAAAAGAACTACTCTTTTATTAAAAGAAATGCAAAGGTTATGTGATATGTCAATTAATGAATTATTAGATTGGTATGGAGAACAATCAGATACATTGATTCATAATTATAATCATTTTATGACAAATACGCATTTACAAAAAAGTGGTTTACAATTTTTAAAAGTTTATGAAAAAGTAGTTAAGTGAAAGAAATAAGGTTATATTACGATTGTTTATCTAAAGATATAGTTTGGAAAAATCAATCAGCTGAAGAATTAAATTTAATTCCAAATTGTACACCGAATAATAAAGGATTTACATTTAGTCATTTTGGTTTTTTAATAACAAAAGCAGTTGGTGAACAAAATTATAAAAACTATCAAAGTGAATTTAAAATAGTATTAACTAATGATAGAAGTAAAAAATACATTTATGTGGTAGAACCACAAAGTGTACATACTGATTTATTCGAATCTTTACTAGAACTTATTAATAAAGATGTATTTAAAGATATTCAAAATGGTAATGCTATATTGTGTATATCTTATATTCATGAGGGAGATAATCATAAAGACTTTTATAAAGATGTTAATAAATTTTGTAATGATAATTCTATTTCCGAAAACAATTTTATGTTTTTAACTAATAATCCAAATATAAAACAAACAGATAATATTTTTAGTATAGATTATTATTACAACCACGTATCTACAGTTTATCGACAAGATTATAAACACGCAACATCTGATTGTAGAATTAATAAATTAGAAAATCTTGATTATGAAAAAATAAGAAATAACTATTTTTTATGTTATAATAGATCACCAAAATTACATAGAACGGTATTGATATCTTTTTTATTAAAAGAAAATTTATTAGATAAAGGTTTAGTTAGTTTAGGATCGATAGATAGAATAAATACAGAAGATGGAGATGACTGGAAACCATCTTCGAGAAATTGGAAAACACCAATATATTCAGATAAATTAAAAGAAGAAATTAAACCATATTGGGAAAAGGTAAAAGAAAAATCACCAATGATAATAGATATTCCAAGTGATATTTTGGTTGATGGTTATATATCTTCTTGGAAAGGAATTTATCCTAAAACTTATAATGATGCATATTTTTCTTTAGTTACTTCTACAAGTTTTGATACACCCTGGTTTCATCCTGATGAAAAGTTTTGGAAACCACTTGGGCAGTTTCATCCGTTTATTTGGATAGGTCCACCAAACTCATTGGATAGTTTAAGAAGATTAGGATTTAAATCTTTTTCTCCCTGGATTGATGAATCATATGATAAAGAAAAAGATTGTGAAAAAAGAATGTTGATGATAGTAGATGAAATTAAAAGATTGTGTAATATGAGTAAACAAGAGATACATAAATGGTATTATAGTATGGATGAAGTACTATTACATAATTGGAGACGAATTTTAGAATATAATCCTAATCCATTTACAGATTTGTATAATAAACTGTATTTTTTAACGCAATAATGATATTTATATATGAGTCGGGTAGAGCTAACCCAAGTGAAAACTTGAAAGTCCAAACTCTCTACACAAATGACTATAAAACAAGAGTGGCATCAAATTAGTTGATGCCTCCTGAATTGGAGGCTTTTTTTATGTTTAAAACTAAAGTTACAGGATCAGAAATACTTCCTGAGGTGAAATTACTTCAACCAAAACCATTTCACGATTATCGTGGTGAAATGTGGACGTTTTGGGAAAAAGGTCGTAATCTTTTACCAAAAAATAATATATGGAAAATATCTAAATTTACCCGTTCTAGAAAAGATGTATTACGTGGATTACACACAGATGGTGTTACTTGGAAATATATCAGTTGTGTGTGGGGAGAAATATATTTAGTCGTAGTGGACAATCGTCCCGATTCAGTCAATTATTTAAAATGGGATAGCTTTACAATTACAGATAGAAATCATTTGAGTGTTTTAGTACCACCAGGTTTTGCTAATGGACATCTCTGTCTAAGTGATGAATGTTTGTTTCATTATACACAATCTTATCCAGAAGATTATGTTGATATTGATGGACAAGAGACATTGAAATGGAATGATGTTAGATTGGGTATTGATTGGCCTACTGGAGTTAAACCAATATTGAGTGCGAGAGATAGATGAGTATCAGATATAAAGGAGTTAAGAAAAATATAGTTACAGCTGGATGTAGTTTTACTGAAACAAGAAATTGTATAGATTATGCTTCTCATGGTATGCAGGATAATCTTGATGATTATCAACCTGAGAGTGGTTATAAAAGTTGGGCATTACATTTAGAAGATATCATTCCAAAATCTAAAGTATATAATACTGCTTTACCAGGAGCAGGTAATGGTTACATATCAAGAGCAGTAATTTATAAAGTAGAACAATTATTAGAATTAAATTTAAAAGTTGATTATGTTTGTGTTCAATTAACTGCACCTGAAAGAGAAGAATTTTTAGTAGATATAATTGACGCTAGTAGTAAAACAGATAAAAATTTACTTACACACTTTATACCAGCATTAGATGGCGGAGGTACGGGTGAGGGTAATATAAATTGGGAAGCAGTTACAAGAATTAATAAAAATATGATGTGGTTAAAGCATAGTTATGCTAAAGAATCGATGTCAAAGTATCATTACAAATATTATAGTAATGAAGTATTTTCTGTAACAAAAACTTTAGAACATATTTTAAGACTACAATGGTATTTTAAATCTAAAGATATTAAATACAAAATGTTTGGTGGTTGGAATATATTTTATCAATTACCAAAGATACCAAGATATCCTATCGAAATAAGACACCTGTGGAAAATGATAGATTGGGATAATTTTTGGTTTCACAAAAAATTAGGTGGTATAACAGAATGGAGTGTAGATAATCTACCATTTGAAGAAAGATATATTACAGGAGATAGAAAAAATAGAGATGGATCAGCAGTAGATGAACATCCATCTAATATAGCACATAACAAATTTGCAAAAGAGGTAGTGTCAAAATGGATAAACAATATTTAATAGACTTTGAAACAGAAGTTAAAGAGAGATATGAAGCTGGTGAGATTAAAGCACCAGTTCATTTAAGTTCTAATAATGAAGAACCATTAATTGAAATATTTAAAAACATTGATAAAGATGATTGGGTATTTTGTAGTTGGAGAAATCATTATCATGCATTACTGCATGGTATTCCAAGAGATACACTTATGGATATGATTGTTCGTGGTAAGAGTATGAGTGTATATTCAGATAAACCAAAATTCTATTCATCATCTATTGTTGGTGGAATATTACCGATAGCTCTTGGAACTGCTATGTCAATTAAAATGAAAGGTGAGGAGAATAAGGTTTGGTGTTTTGTGGGTGATATGACTTTTGAAACAGGATTGTTTTATGAGACATATAAATATGCCAGAAACTTTAACTTACCTTTAGAGTTTGTAATTGAAGATAATAATCTTTCCACTAATACTCCAGTTGATGAAACTTGGGGTGGAAAGCAAACAGTACCAGCAGATGTATATCACTATGAATATAAAAGTGATTACCCACATCATGGAACAGGAAATTGGGTGTTATTCTAATGAAGTATAAAGATGAACTAATAAGAAGTATGGAGTGGTTGGCTAAAAAAGAAGATACAACTTTTATCGGACAATCAGTTGCTTATAGTGGTAATGCAATATACAATACTTTAAAAACAATAGATATTGATAAAAGGATTGAAGTACCAGTATTTGAAGAAGTTCAAATGGGTATGTGTACAGGAATGGCTATGAATGGTTTAGTTCCTATTTGTTGTTTTCCACGATTTGATTTTATGTTAAGGTGTATGGATAGTTTGGTAAACCACTTAGATAAAATGCAACATATGACAGAGGGTACATTTAAACCTAAAGTTATTATGAGAACTTCAATTGGTTCTAAGAATCCACTTAATGGTGGTGTTCAACATACACAAGATTATACTATGAGTTTTAAATCAATGTTACATGAAGTAGACGTAGTGTTATTAGAAGAGCCAGATGATATATTTAGAGAATTTGAAAATGCATATAATGCTGATAGGTCAACTTTATTGATAGAGTATGGAGACTATTATAATGATAAATAAAACTGCACTCATAATAGGTGGAAGAGGAATGGTTGGAAGACAACTTACAGAGTTGTGTTCTAAGGTTTACGATGAGGTTTGTGTTGCAGATGTTGGTTTTAAGATACCACAAGATTTGCCAGATAATGTTGATTATGAACCTTGTGATATGACATTTAAAACCAATACAAGTATAATTGCAGATTATGATCATGTTTATCATTTAGCAGGAATTAAAGGTTCACCACTTAGAGCAAAAGAAAAACCTGCAGATTATTTACCAATGGTACAGTTTGATACTAATGTTATACAGGCAGTTGGACAATGGAAACCAGATTGGTTTTTATACACAAGTTCAATCGGAGTTTATCCACCAAGTGAATATTATAAAGAAGATGATGTATGGAATAAAGTTCCAAGTGAGAATGATAAAGTTCCAGCTTATATAAAACGGATGGGTGAGTTAAGTTGTTATGCTATTAGAGCTACATATGGATATGATAATATATCTATAGTTAGACCTGCTAACATATATGGACCTCACGATAATTTTGGAGATGAATCTACTGTTATAGCTTCATTAATTAAAAAAGCATATCACGACAACAATGATATATTAGAGGTATGGGGTGATGGTTCACCTATAAGAGATTTTATTTATTCTAAAGATGTAGCTCGTGGTATGTTACACATGGTTGAAAATAAAATAAATGTACCAGTAAATCTTGGTAGTGGTAAAGAGGTAAGAATTTCAGATATTGCAGAGATAATCGCAAATTATTTTGAACAAGAAATAGATTATGATACAACAAAACCAAATGGTGATATGAGACGACAAATGGATACAAGTAGAGCAGAGTCGGTTGGGTTTAAACCAAACTATACACTAGAAGATGGAATTACAGAAACTATAGAGTGGTATTCAAATGAAGGATAGTTCTTTAAGAGTATTAGTAACTGGCGGAGGAGGTGTTATTGGGAGAAGTGTGATTAGAGAATTACTCAATTTTCAAGCAGACTATGAATATGATGGAAAGAAAGATGTTAAACTTAACATTATTTCTCTTGACAATTATTCTACTAGTAAAAAAATAGATGATTCAAAAAAAATGTTAGGTGTTAGGTATTTAGTTTGTGATATAGCCAAACCATACAGAAGACCAGATCATAAAGATAAAGATGGTAGTATGAAAGTAAGACGAAGAACTGGTAGAGTTTTTGATAATTTATTAGATTGTGATCTTGGTCAGCCAGAAAACTATCATACAAATGGTTATCAAATTGGAAATCCAGATATAATAATTCATTGTGCAGGATTAACTCATGTACTTGATGTAGCTAAAAATGTTGATCATTTTAAAGAATATCAACATACTGGTATTTCGTTTCCTATGGATTCACTTGATGCTAATGTTATTAGTACTAAAAATATGCTTGAATTTGCTATTCATGGTCAACATAAAGAAGATATAGATAGGAGAAATAACGAAAGAATTACAGAATTTATAGGACATAAATGGGAAAATTCCAAATATGCTCAGATATTTTATATTAGTTGTATGCCAAAGGATGATATATATGTAGATGAATATCAATTTACTAAATCGTTAGGTGAAGAGTTGTGTAAATTTTATTATAAACAATTTAATTTGAATGTAGGATCATTTTGTTTTAAAAAAGGTTTTCGATTGAGTAAATTTTCTAAATACATTATAGAGATGATAGGTAAAGATTTAAAAGGTAAAAAATATGTACTTGGATAATTTTAATTCTAATATACAAAAACTGATTACTGATAAAATTTTTATTTTTGATGAAAGACCTTTTAATTATGAATTAGAAGATAATCCAGTAAAAGAAAAAGAATTACTTGAAGCTATTAATAAAATGGATAGTTTGGATAAATCATTTATATTAATAGATTTAAATGAATATTGGGAGTGTGATATTTTTAATCGTAGTGGTGAAGATTCATTTACAAAATTACATAATTTTTTATTAGAAAATATAAATGCAAAAAAAGTTATTTTGATGACGGAAGATTGTAACTTTGAAACATTATATAATAAATGGTGTGAACAAAAAAATATAAAATATAAAATGAATGTAATAGGACATCCAAGTTTATTTCAACATAGAGCACTTGAATATAAATTAACTAATATTCATGAAATAATAAAATATAAAGATAGACCTATACACCCTAACAGAAATTTTATGTGTCTTATGGGAATCTATTCACGACATAGAAACTCTTTACAGAAATTTTTTAATGATAATAATTTATGGGATAGTAATTATATTAGTTATATTGGAAACAATGAATGGAAGGATCCAATAGTATTAGAAGATAGTGGAATAATAAAAAATATTACTCAAAGAAATTCTACAGCAAAAACAGATAATTTAGGATATTATTTTAATCGTTCCTATTTTTCATTTATACCAGAATCTAACAAATGGACTGTTGCACCTAATTCATTATTTTTAACAGAAAAAACAACAAAGGTATTAGCTCATGGACACCCATTTATTATGATGTGTTCTGTTGGTGCATTAAAACAATTAAGAGATTATGGGTTTGAAACATTTCCAGAATTATTTGATGAGTCTTACGATGAGATAGAAGATATGGATAAAAGAGATGCTTTTATTAAAAAGGAAATACTAAGAGTTGGTACTATGAATCAAGAGGAACTTCACAAGATTTGTGAATCGGTTGAAGAAAAATGTATTCACAATCAAAAGGTATTATTCAGCTGTGAGGAAATAATAAAACAATTTACAGATAAAATTAAAAGGATTTATGATGTTTGAAGATTATGGAAAATCAATGACTTCAAATTCTTGGAAATATTTACTTGATAATTGTGTTGTGTATCCAGATAAAAATAGATTTGAACTAGATATTGCTGATAGCTTATATGTTGATTTATTTATTGAAAAATATAAAGAGATGAAAGAACAAAATAAAAGATTCGTTGTAATAATCGAAGATACAGAAGCACATTGGATGGATTGTAAATTACATATAAATTTACATAAAGTTCTTAAAGAAGCGAAGATACCACCACAAGATATTTTATTTATTACTAATGATTATCATGTTGAAAAACATTATTCTGATTGGTGTAAAACAATGGGTATTAAAGAAAAAATAAATGTAATATATTTTCAATCTTATCTACTTAGAATGTTAACTATGAGAGGACCTAAAAAAGGGTGGTCAAGTAAAGAATGTACATGCGCTAATAGAGAATTACACACACATGAATGTACAGATACATATGTAAGAGAAAATGAAGAACTTAGTAAAAAATTTATATGTTTGATGGGTAGAAAGACTACATCGAGAGATGAAATGTGGAATTTTTATCAAGAGAATAATTTTGTAAAAGAACAAGGACACATTTCTTATTTAGATAAAGATGTTATTTTACCAAATAGCTGGTCTCACAAAGATGATAAAAAAAGAATTTTAAATGGTGAGTCAAATCTTTTAACTGATAATTTAGTGGAGTATCATCAAGATTGTTATTTTTCTATAGTTGCTGAAACTAATAGTGGAACGATGCTTTCAGAGAAAATAAATAAACCATTGTTTTATTATCATCCATTTATAGTATTTAGTGATGTGGGTATTGGTTATTTAAAATTATTAAAAAAATATGGATTCGAAACTTTTCCAGAATGGTTTGATGAATCATATGATGAGATAGAAGATAATGATGTAAGATTTAGATTTGTACAAAAAGAAATTAAAAGATTGTGTAATATGAGTAATGAATATTTATCTGAATTATATAAAAGTGTAGAAGATAAATTAATACATAATAAAAATAATTTTTTAGATTTTGACTTAATTTTTGAAAGAGAATTTATAAAAGATTTAACGGAGATATCAAAATGAACGTAGGATTTATGGGTTTAGGAAAATTAGGATTACCTTGTGCTTTAGCAGTAGAAATAAGAGGTCATAAAGTTATAGGTTACGATCCTTCACCAAGTGTTAAGAAAATACTTGACACTAAGAAACTTCCATATAAAGAAATATGGGCTCAAGATTATTTAGATAAAAGTAATATAGAAATCAAGAGTGTAAAAGAATTAGTAGAACATTCAGATATTATATTTGTTCCTATACAGACACCACATGGTGAGAAGTTTGAGGGAACAACAAGAATACCTGATGAAAGAGAAGATTTTGATTATAGTTATTTGATTGATGGTTTAACTGAACTTGACTATGAGTTGTTTCAACAGAAAAAAGAAATGACTGTAATTGTTATATCTACAGTTCTTCCTGGCACAATACGAAGAGATATAAAACCTTTATTAAGTGAGTATACTAAACTATGTTATAATCCATTCTTTATTGCTATGGGAACTACAATGGAAGACTTTCTTAGACCAGAGATTATTTTGTTTGGTGTAGATGATGAAGAAGCTGCAAAAAAAGCAAAGAAGTTTTACAGAACAATTAATCATGCACCATTCTACGAAACAACTATTGAGAACGCAGAATTAATTAAGGTTGCTTATAATACTTTTATAGGAACTAAGATAGCATATGTAAATACACTTATGGAGATGTGTCATCATCTACCAAATACAAATGTAGATGAAGTAATGAATGCACTAAAGATGTGTAACAAACGTATTATCTCAGACAAGTATCTAAGTGGTGGTATGGGAGATGGTGGTGGTTGTCATCCAAGAGATAACATAGCATTGAGTTGGTTGAGTGATGAACTTGGATTGAGGTTTAATTGGTTTGATAATATAATGAAACAGAGAGAAGTTCAGACAGAGTGGTTAGCTGATATGATTGAAAAGGAATCAAATGGATTACCTATAACAATACTTGGTAAATCATTTAAACCACAAACTAATATTACTACAGGAAGCCCGTCAATATTATTATCTAATATTTTAAAAGAAAGAGGTTTGTCTGCAACTATGTATGATCCTTATATAGATGAACCTTTTGGTGATTGGCAAGATATGTCAGAGTATGATGGACTTCCTCAATGTTATTTTATCGGAACTAAGCATGAGGACTTTGTAAACTTCCCTTTTGATGATGAGTCGATAATTATTGATCCATGGAGATACATTCCAGATAAAGAGGGATGTAAAGTAATACGTATAGGAGACAATAATTAAAAACTTATATCTAATTGAAGCATCATATGTTTTTGATGGTAGACAAGTTCGTTTACCATACTCTACAGGTTTGCTTTGGTCTCATTGTCAAACAAATAAAACTATAGAAAAGAATTATAATCTTACTGATATTTTATTTGTTCGTGATGAGATAGATAAATTTGTTGATGATATTGACAATCCATCAGTAATTGGATTTTCTTGTTTTGTTTGGAATTGGGCATTTAATAATGAAGTTGCAACAAAAGTAAAAGAAAAATATCCAGATTGTATTATTATTTATGGTGGACAACATCAACCATCAGCAGATAGATTAAAACATGAACAAGATTTTTTTAAAGAACATCCGTATGTTGATATTTTAGTTCATGGTGAGGGAGAATTAACTTTTGAACAAATTTTATTAGAAAATTTAAAAGATAAAGATTGGTCAAAAGTAAATGGTATTACATACAAACTTAAAGATGATAAATTTAAAACAAATCCAACTCAACAAAGAATTGCAGATATTGATTCTATGCCAAGTCCATATCTAAATGGATTGATGGATAGATTTGTTGATAAGTGGAAAGATAAATATGTTTTCACTGCTACAGTAGAATCTGTTAGAGGTTGTCCTTATAGATGTACTTATTGTGAGATTGGGGATTTATATTTTCAAAAAATAAAACCACAAAGTTATCAGAAGATACAAAAAGAATTTATGTGGATGGCAGAAAATAAAGTTGAGTATATTGATAATGCAGATTCTAATTTTGGATTATATTTTGAAAGAGATTATAAAATAGCAGAACTTTTAGTTGAATTGAAAAAGAAATATGGTTTTCCAATGGTGTTTCGAAATGATTGGGCAAAAGATAGAGGAATAAAACTTATACCTATTGCTCAAAAATTAAAAGATGGTAATATGGCAAAAGGATTAACTATGGCTTTACAATCATTTAATCCAGATACTTTAAAAGCAGTAATGAGAAAAAATATTGTTGGTGATGATATGAAAGAATTTATTGATAAATGTAATGAAATTAATTTACCGATATATGCAGAATTAATTGTTGGTTTGCCAGAAGAAACTCTTGATAGTTTTAAAGATGGTATATTTAAATTGATGAATTATGGACTTCATAATTATTTAGGAATTTATCCATTGAGTATATTACCAAATACACCATTTGGTGATCCAGAATATATTGATAAGTATAAAATTAAATATACCAAGACTAAAGCATTGTATTATCATATAACTGAAACTGAAATAGATGAAAGTGAAGAGGAAAATATAGCGATTCAAACAGCTACTATGAGTTTTGATGAATTGTTACAAGCACATGAATTTAGATGGTTTATAATGATAACTCATTTCTTTGGTTTAACTCAGTTTGTGTCTAGATTTTTAAAGAATTATTCTAATATAACTTTTGAAGATTTTTATAAAAAATTACATAAATATTTTTCTAATAAACAAGATACGGTCTTAGGTAAAGAGATAAAAGAGTTTAAAGTTGCATTAAAAGATGTGTTTATTAATGATCGTCATTGGGGATGGTATTTAGAAGATAAAAGAACTTGGGAATTTGATGAGGGTTCTATTGTAAAGATTTGGAAAAAAGTAGATTTATTTTATCAAGAAATTAAAGATTTTATTTTAGAAAGTAATTATATTTCAGATGAAACTATTCTTGATACTGTAATTTATTTTCAAAAAAATGCAATAGTTAATCCAGATAAAAAATATCCATATAAATTAAAGTTACCATATAATATTCACGATGTTATTAATAAAGGAAAACCTTTAACTAATGGTGGTTATGAATTAACAGTTGATTCAAATGCTGGAAAGAATTATAAAGGTGATTATATTAAATGGTGTAGAGATTTATTTTGGTGGGGAAGAAAAGAAGGTCGTTATAAATCAATAATGGAGAACAATAAAGGTGATTTACAAAAAAAGACAATGGGATGAATCTGAAGTTCCCTTTATCTATGTAGATAATTTCTTAGATGAAAAAACTTGTTTAGAATTACACGATGAATGTTTAAGTGCACCAAAAGGTGGATGGACATTATTCAGTAGAGCTGGTTCTGCTATGGAAGAGTATAATGATTTATTTTATACAAAAACTGCACATAAAATAACTTACGATTTATTTCATAGTGGAGAATTTATTTATGAATTAGAACAACTTACAGGTATTGTAGGACTGATGCCAGACCCTCACTTAGTTGGAGCAGGATTTAGTAGATTTAGAAAAGGTAAAGATTTAAAAATTCATCATGATTTCAATTGGAATGATAGATTAAGATTACATAGAAAATTAACTTGTTTTTTATTTTTAAATCCAGATTGGAAAGAAACTTGGGGTGGTCATCAACAATATTGGACTGGTAGGCATGGAGAGTTGATTGATGAAGTAGCACCAATGTTTAATCGATTTATAATGTTTGAAAATAAAAAAGAATCACCATACCATTCAGTAAAACAATTAACTTGTCCTAAGAATCAGGTAAGAACTGCATTGAGAATTTTTTACTATATTAGTTCAAGTGATTATGATGAAAACGATCCACCACATAGAAGTATTTATGATTCTGATGAATATACACACACGAGATTATATGATGAGTAAATTTAGATTAGGAAGTATTGAACCATTTTGGGATGAACAATATAAAGATTTAAATTATTATAAAGTTGTTCATAATAATCCTCAAGATATGAAAAGATGGAGAAAAGAGGGATACACACATCCCGATGAACTTTTTACTGGAGCTATGTGTCCTCATGGTGAGAAACATCCGAGTTGGACATCTAAAATAGTAGAGTGGCTAGAAAAAGATTTTGGTTGGAAAGATATTGGCGCTAACTTTTACAGAATGGAAACAGGAGTTATATTACCTACACACGCAGATTTATATCAAGAATATACAAAAAAATTTAATCTTACGCAACGTCAATCAGAGAGAGTTTTACTTTTGTTAGAAGATTGGAAACCTGGTCACTATCTTGAAGTGAATGGTAAACCAATTGTAGATTGGAAAGCAGGATATTGGGTTTGGTGGCCAGGCGATATGGAACACGCTGCATCAAATATAGGAATAGACTATAGATATTCATTACAATTAACAGGACATATATAAGGACATATATAATGGAAGAATTAAAATTTTTAGCAATAGAAAATATCTTTGAAGAAGTTAGAGAAGAAGTACTTTATATTAAAATGAAACATTTAGTAATAAGAACTGGTCGTTGGACTGGTAATGATGGTAAAGTACATCCTGGCAATCATACAAGTCCTAAAAGAGTTGGTGCAGTAGATGCTGAAATGTTTATTCATAATTGGTATAGTCCAGAAGATTTTAAAAAACAAGCTACTTGGGAATATGAAATGATGGAAGGAAGTATTCTTGAACATGGTATGAAAGAACCTATATGTATTAGACCACAATTTGATACAGGCGATTATGAAATGTGGGATGGATCTCATCGTATGGTTTGTGTAAAACATATTTTATTAACACAATATCCACATATTGATATTAATGAAGTTTTGATACCTTGTATTCTGAGAGAAGATTTTGATGCACAAGCTAAAGAATATGAATTTATAAAAAAACGACAAAAGGAATTTTATTCAGAGTTAGATCCTGATAAATTAAAAAGCTGTTCCAGATAAAGATGTTAGTCATTTTTGGAATACTATTTTAAAAAAAATAAATACAGAGAAAGATGATTATGGTAATGTATTATTTTTCCAAGCTAAGACAATATCACAAGGATTTTGTAATGTATTTGATAAATATATAAAGGCATCTAAGTATAATAAATTGAGTGGTTTAGAGGATTTTAAATATAAGGCTTATATTAATGGAACAAGTCAAGCATTTGATTCATTTTGGATGAGACACAACAAAAGAAGATTTAAATGTTTTAAAGGTGAGTTCTTTTATCATAAAGCTAATTGGAAGAAATATCATGATTGGGATTATATTGATGATGCAGGTATTTCTTTTAATGACGCAGTTATTATAAGTTTACCATTTTCTGATTATTGTAAAGAACATCCAAGAATGAAAGAAGTATTAGACAAGTGTGAAGAAGTAGGAGCTCCTGTATTAATTGATTGTGCTTGGTATTTAATTGCAAAAAATATTGATTTTGATTTTTCAAAATATAGTTGTATTGAAGATATTACCTTTAGTTTGAGTAAAGGTTTTCATGATGCTAATAAATTAAGAGCTGGTGTGAGATATTCACGAAAATATCATGATGATAATATACACATTATGAATGAATGGAAACAATTCAATCATTTATCAGCATATATTGGTATTAAATTATTAGAAGAGTTTGAACCAGATTATGCTTGGAAAACATGGGGAAATGAATCTAAAAAATTTTGTAAAGAACACAATTTAGAACAAAGTGATTGTGTTGGGTTTGCTTTTGGTGGAGACGAACATAAAGAATTAAATAGAGGTACAGAAGTAAATAGATTATGTATTTCAAAACATATAGGAGATTACATACATTAGATGAATATATTAATTACAGGTGGAGCAGGATATTTAGGATCAGTTATTACACCTCTTTTAGTAAATAAGGGATATGATGTAACTGTATATGATAACTTAATGTATAATCAATTAACATTGAGTGATTTATGCTATAAATCTAATTTTAAATTTGTATACGGTGATGTTAGAGATTATAAAAAATTAAATGAGTATGTACAGAAAGCAGATGTGATAATACCATTGGCTGCGATAGTTGGTTTTCCTGCTTGTGAAAAAGATAAACAATTAGCAGAAGAGGTAAATTATAATCAGATATATGATTTAATAACTAATACATCTAAAGAACAAACTATTATTTTTCCAAATACAAATAGTGGTTATGGAACTCGTTCAAGTGGTATATGTAAGGAAAACCAAAAATTACAACCAATTAGTCATTATGGAATAACCAAATGTAATGCAGAAGATATATTATTACAAAATGGTAATGCAATTATCTTTAGATTTGCTACGGTGTTTGGTGTATCACCAAGAATGAGATTAGATTTATTAGTTAATGAATTTGTTTATAAAGCATTGACGGATAAATATATTACTATCTTTGAAAGAAAAGCAGTTCGTAACTATATTCATATCAGAGATGTAGCTTCAGTATTTGAATGGATGGTTGTTCTTCGTGATATACATAGAGGTGAGATATTCAATGTAGGATTATCGGATGCAAATATTAACAAACAACAATTAGCTGAGTTGATTAAAAAATATATTTCAGATTTTGCTATTACTTATTCTGATTATTATGAGGATCCTGACAAAAGAGATTACATTGTAAGTAATGAAAAAGTAGAAAGCACAGGTTGGCTACCTAAATATAATTTAGATGATGGTATAAAAGAATTAATAATGGCTTATCAAATAATAATAAATAATGATACAAGTCATTTTAGAAATGGATTTCCTTTAACATATGGGGCAGCATTATGAGAATATTAATAACAGGATATACAGGTTTGATTGGTTCAAATTTATATATACACTTAAAAGAAAAAGGAATGGATGTTGATGGTATTGGTTCAAAGGATGCAGATTTAACATCATTAAGTAAATGTAAAAGTATTATTGAGGGTTATGATACTGTCATTCATTGTGCAGCAAATACATCAAACGCTTTTGATACAGAGAAATCACCATTAGTTCACGTTACACCAAATGTCGCTATGAATGCTAATGTAATGGATGCTTCTTATCATAGTGGTGTGAAGAAGTTTATTTTTATCAGTAGTTCTACAATTTATCCACCATCAAATGAGAGATCAGTAAAAGAAACTGACTATATTTTTGATGAACCATATCCTGCATATTTTCCTGTTGGTTGGATGAAAAGATATGCAGAAGTATTATGTGATATGTATTCTAATCGTTTAGATAAAACTATGCAGTGTATAGTTGTTAGACCTGCGAATATATTTGGACCTGGAGATAAATGGGATTTTGATAAATGTCATGTAACACCTGCTACAATTAGAAAAGTAGTAGATAAACATAATCCAATTAAAGTTTGGGGAGATGGTTCTGAAATAAGAGATTTGATTCATATAGATGATGTGGTTACTGCTTTAGAACTTATTGTCAAAAAAGTAGATGATTATTCTATATGGAACATTGGAAGTAATACAGCCCATTCTGTAAATGAAGTATTATCAATGTGTATGGAAATTGAAAACTATGATGCACCAATAGAATACGTAGGTGGTATGAAACCAATGATACCAGTACGTAAAATTGATTCTACAAAGATAATGAATGAGTTAGGTTGGAAATGTAAATACACATTGAAAGAGGGATTAGAAAAGACAATCAAATGGTATAAGGAAAATCATGTTCTCTGATTATGAAAAAAATGGTTATGTAATAATTGATGATTTATTACCTGAGCATATGTACAATAAAATAAATGATGTCTGTAGATATGCAAAAGATTATGAAGAGGTTACACAAATCAGACAAGGAAGATATGAAATTTGGAAAACAGAAAATGATAAAAACTTCCCATCAGAAAATGAAGATTATTTAGCTCATATGTGGGATAGTAAGTCTATATTAAAACATGAAATATTTGAACAAGTTTTCGAAGATTATATAAAACCACGTATGCTTAAACTTACAGAAAACAAAGTTGATAGATTTATGCATCAAGCAAATAAATATCAAAACGATGGTAAAGATTTTATCAGATTACATTATGATGATTATATGGGTTTGTGTGGATACATATTTTATGTCAATGATACACAATGGAAATATGATTGGGGTGGGTTATTGCATTTTACAAAAAACAATAATATAAGCACAATATTACCAAATCCAAATAGATTAGTGTTAACAAATCATGGTGCTAGAATAGGACATTGGGTAACACCAACAAATACATGGGCTTTAGCAGAAAGATATGTATTGACAGGCTTTTCTTTAGAACAAGATAGAGAATTACCTGAAACATGGAAAAAAAGAATTGATGAATAATTTAAGATGGAAAGAACCCTGGGGTGGGTCTATGTTACCAGAAGATACAGGATTGTGTAATAGACTTATGCATTGGGAAATAGCTTATGGTATAAATAAAGTTAATAATTTTAAATTTAATATATTAGTTGAACAAGCTTTTTGGCCAGAATTACAATATTTGAATATTCCACACACATCTATTGTTAAAACAGATGATTTAAGAGATAAAAGATATAATGTTATAGCAGCAAAATTTTATTATGGACACGATCCAATTACGAAAAAATTAATGGGTAAAATGTCAAAAACCAAAGATTATAGGTTAGATATAAATAAAGATTGGTATGCAGATTTTGGATTTAATTTTATAGATGAATTTAGTGAATTTGTAGGTGATACTCCTGAATTAATAAGTAGACCTTTCCAATTAATAACTATTGAAAATAAAGTTGTCGATAAATATATAAAACAAAATACAAAAAATGTTGTAGGAATACATATACGAAGATGGCCTACTGGAGTTCATAGAGATGAAGATGATGATAAAAATTTTAGAAATGGTGAACCAATAGATTGGAAACTTGATCATAAAGAACTATTAGATACAATAGATATAAATGTAGCTGGAAAAAATAAATCACAAACATTAGAGGAACGTGTGGAAGAATTAAAGGGTTGGGTTGATGAGAATGGAAATTTTATATGTAAGTATACAGGAGATTCAATTGGTTATACTGCTATTAATAATAGTACTTATATGTATGTGATGGATGAGATGTTAAAAATAAACCCAAATCAAAAGTTTTATATTAGTACAGATATTCCTAAAAGTAATTTACAAATATTTTATGATAAATATGATATTGTTGATTATGATAGTATTGTTAATTCTTCACCTGTAATTAGGAGAGAAATGAGACGCAATAAAAGTTTGGAAGCACCATCTGGATTTCATAGATATGTTTTCAAAAATATAGTGGATTTGTTTTCTTTAGCTCATTGTTCATTTTTAATTAAATTTGGACAATCAACATGGAGTACTTTTGCACAAGATTATAATAAAATACCAGGAATATATCCAGAAAATAAATTTAAAAAATCAGATAGAGATGATTATATAAACATGGTAGAAAAAAATGGATGATGTAAAATACTTACCTTGGCCTTATGGAAAATTAGGAAAAAAAGAACGTTCAGAACTTACTGAATTAAAAGAAGCTGGATATGATTTTTCAGACCCAATTGATATCATTGATATTTTTGAAAAAAAGGTAGCAAAGTTTGCAGGTAGTAAATATGGTGTTGCTGTAAATAGTTCAAGTAGTGGAATATTTTTATGTTTAAAGTATTATCAAGCTATGTATGGAAATCAAAAAGATTTTCCAACTACAATTACAGTTCCATCAAGAACTTATATTTCAGTTCCAATGACTGTTATAAATGCAGGTTTTGAAGTTAAGTTTGAAGATATAAAATGGAAAGGTATTTATGATTTAGAACCATTTAATCTTGTAGATGGTGCTACAAGATGGACAAAAGATATGTATGTTGGTGATGGTGCTTTACAAGTAGTATCTTTTCAAGTTAAAAAAAGAATTCCGATTGGTGCAGGTGGTATGATACTAACCGATGATAAAAAAGAATATGAATGGTTAAAACTTGCAAGTCATGATGGTCGTAATATGAATGTACATTATGGAGATGATGAATTTGCTATTATAGGTTGGCATATGAATATGATACCTGAAGATGCTGCTAGAGGAATATTACTAATAGATTCAGTACCAGAAGTAAATGAAGATGTTTATAGTTGGGAAAATTATTATGATATATCTAAAAGAAAGGTTTTCAAGTGAAGCTGAGATTATTAAAATTGAAGCAGAGGAAGTTCAAAGATTATCCTATATTAATTGATGATGAGGTTCAATCACAAACATTAAAATTTTGGAGTACTGATTCTGAAGCAGAGTATAATAAAAATAATAAACCTGGTTGGGAATATGAAAATAGTGAAGACTTAGTATATAATTTTAATGAATGGGGATATAGAACTAAAAACATAAATGATTTAGATAAAGACTTTGCTTTAGTATTTGGTTGTAGTTATACAGAGGGTGTTGGATTATATCAAAAGGATATATGGTGTGAGAAGTTATGTAAAGAACTTGGTATTGATGTTTTTAATTTAGCAAAACATGGTAGTGGTAGTGATATTTGTTATAACAATACTATATTGTATGTTAAAAACTTAATTAAACATAAACCAAAATTAGTAATTTATCAATGGCCACAAGCTTTTAGAAGAAGCTTTGCACATACTCTACGACTACCTACATTTAAAAAATCCTTTCACTCTCAATTAAATTTTATTAATTTTAAAGTGAATAGTGATATTTCAAATAAAGATAGTCGTTGGTATAAAACTAGATGGTTAAAAGAATATGGAGAAGTTTATAAAGATACTTTTTTTAATTTCTATTCTGTAGATACTTTATGGAAAGCTTTAGATGTTCCCGTTTATCATTGGACTTGGTCTGGTGATTTTGAAAGTGGTAATAAACCTTTTGGATTTATAGAAAAAGATAGTTTAAAAATTATACATAACAAATCTAATGATAAAGCAAGAGATAATGGTCATGATGGTAAACAAATTCATTCTGATGTAGTAGATTTTTTAATTGATGATATAAGGAAATTATTGTGAGTGAGGGATTAGTCAACAAAGCACAATATCATTTCGAAAGATTAAATGATATTATAAATCATGGTAAAACACCAGTACCATTAAGTATTGAATTGCAAATAACTAATACTTGTCATCAAGCTTGCTATTATTGTAATTCGGAAATATTTAGAGAACATAATCCTGATAAAGCAACTACTGAGGATTGGATAAATTTTATAGATAATTTACCCGATGGTATTAATGATGTTACCTTTTCAGGAGGTGGAGAACCATTAGATCATAAAGATGCTGATAAAATTATAAATCATGTTTTAAGAAAAGGATATAAGGTAGGATTAATAACTAATGGAGCAAGATTTAGACATCTAAATTTTACAGAAGATTATAAACCAAGTTGGGTAGGTATAGATATTGATACTGCAGATCCAGAAAAATATTTTATTATAAGAAAAGGTAACTTAGAAAAGGTTAAAAAAAGTATATCCGAAAAAATGAATCAGTTTCAAAGTTATGGTACTTTTTTTACTTATAAAGTTTTGATTAATGATTACAACAAAGAAATTTCTGATTTAAAAGCTAATGTTGATTTAGCAGTTGAAATGGGTTTTGATGAATATTTTCAAAGAATTGTTTATTTTAGTGATAGAACTGCAACAATGGAAAGAGCTGGTAAAAGAACATTAGAACCACCTGATGGGTATACTTGGGAAGAGGTAGAAGTTGAAGTTAGAAATTATTGTGAAGAAAAAGGTATAAGTTACAAAGGAACGTTTGGTAAACAACGACATTCAAAATTAATTAATGAACCAAGTTCTAATATAGAGAATTATTCTTGGTCTGATATAGATTGGACACATCACGTAAAACAATGCTTTGCACCTTTATTTTATGTGGTTGTAAATTCTAATGGTAATGTTTTGTGGTGTTGTGAACATTTAGGAAATCAAGATTATGTTATTGATGATTGGATAGAAAATGGACTTGATTTTTTACAGAGAGATGATTTGTTGGACAAGATGAAAAACTTTCTTAGTTGGAAAAAATGTAGTAGTCAATGTAGATATTATGATTACAATAAATATGCAGCTAGAATAAGTGATGGTCATTACAAGTATTCAGAAAATGAATTGAAGACTGGACATGAAAAAGGATTTTTCTAATGGTTAGAGTTAATAACGAATGGGATAGATTAAGAGAAGTCTTTGTTGGAACTGCAGAGTATGCAAACAATCCAATTAAAAGTAAAGATTTACATTGTATTAATTATGCACATATGAATAATATTGACGATGTGTATGTAGGATATTATCCCGAACAAGTTATAGAAGAAACAAAAGAAGATTTGGATATTCTTTCTCAATCTCTAAAAACTTTTTTCAACATTAAAGTTCGTAGAATGAAACCTATGGAAAATACAAAAATATTTCAAACACCAGATTGGATGTCAGACGGATATTATACATTTTGTCCAAGAGATAGTGTTACAGTAATCGGTGATACAATTATAGAATCACCAATGACTTTAAGGTCTCGTTATTTTGAAACATTTGGATTCAGAGATCAGTTTATTGACTATATGAAAGATGGTGCAAGATGGGTATCAGCACCAAAACCAAGATTAACTGATGATAACTATCAGAGATATAACTTAGATGAGTTAACACTTACAAATGCAGAACCAATCTTTGATGCAGCAAATATTTTAAGATGTAACGATGATATCTTATATTTATTATCGAACACAGGTAATAAACTTGGTGCAAAATGGTTACAAAACTTTTTAGGTGATGAATATAAGGTTCATGTTCTTGAAAATATGTATTCTTATGTTCATATTGATTCAACTATAGCTCTTTTGAGAGAGGGATTGTGTTTATTGAACCCAGAAAGAGTAAATGAAGACAATATGCCAGAAGTTTTGAAGAGTTGGGATAAGATTTGGTGTCCACCTTGTGAAGATATCGGATATTATGGTGATTTTAATCACGCATCGACTTGGATTGGGTTAAATTTGTTGTCAATTGATGAAAATACAGTTATTTTGGATAAAAGTCAAGTAAAATTACGAAAATTATTGCAAAAACATAAAATTGATAGTGTTCCTTTACAAATAAGACATTCAAGAACGCTTGGTGGTTCATTTCATTGTGTAACTGCTGATGTTTGGAGAGAAAATTAATGGAAAAGGTAATTATAGTAAATCCCGATGCTAAAATGGATGCAAAACAATTTGCATACGCACCTTTGGGTCCATTATACATTGCGGCTGTCTTAGAAAGAGATGGTTTTGAATGTGAGTTGTGGGATTTAAGAGAAGACTTCAATACATATGATAATCCACCACCAGGTGATATCTATTGTTTAACTGCAGTTACACCACAAATAGATGACATGAAAGAAGTGGCTAGTAATATCAAAAAGAAATATGGTGATAAAGCATATACTATTATTGGTGGTCCTCACGCAACTTGGTTACCAGATGATTGTGTCGATCATTTCGATTGTGTAGTTCAAGATGAAGCAGAAGCAATCATAACTAAAATATGTACAGATAAACCTACAGGTGTTCATAGAGGTGATAGAGTTGTTGATTTAGATACAATACCACATCCAGCTAGACATTTATTACCTGACCATAGAGCAGCTAGTGCAGATTTGTGGGGTGGATACAACTATGAAAGTAATGTGATTGGTGCAACACTTATGTCAAGTAGAGGTTGCCCTTTCGCTTGTGCTTTTTGTGCTAACCTACAACAAAAAACAAGATTTAGAAGTGCTGAGAATATCGTAGAAGAAATAAAACTTATGATTGATAAGTATGGTGTAAAACATTTTAGATTTTTAGACGATAATATAATCATAGATAAAAAAAGGTTCGAAAGATTAGCACCAATGTTACACGAATTGGATATCAGATTTAGATGTTCCATTAGTTCAGTATTATTAAATGATGAGTATTGTGAGTTATTATATCATGCAGGTTGTAGAGAAGTTGGTATAGGATTCGAATCAGCAGATGACGACATACTAAAACTTATTAATAAAGCTGGTAAAGCAACTAATAATATGCACAAAGATGCAGTTCAAGTTATACAGAAGTGGGGAATGAAAGCTAAGGTTTATATTATTACAGGTTTACCTGGTGAAACAAAAGAATCAATAGAAGCAACAAAGAAGTTTGTATTAGATTTAAAACCTGATAAGTGGATTTGTTTATTATTCACACCTTATCCTGGCACACCTATTTATATGAATCCTGATTTCTATGGTGTAGAGATAATACATAAAAGGTTTAGAGAATATGTTCAGTCTTATCCATCAAAAAGTCATGTAAACTTATATGAAAAAGAAAGTGGAAAGTTGTTGGCTAGAAATAAAGATTTAGAAGCAAGGTTTGAAGATTTGTATCATTGGTTAAACAAATTAAATCCAGAGTCTATGGAGTATAGTTCATTTAATGGTTAGAGGTTATAATGAGAATATTAGGCATTAACGCATTAAACCACGATGCGGCAGTTTGTGTCATTGAAGATGGTGAAATACTATTCGGAGCACATTCAGAAAGATATAGTGGTAAGAAAAACGATTCGGATCTAAATCAAGAGATAATAGATGAAGCTCTATCTTTTGGTAAACCAGATAAAGTAGTTTGGTTTGAAAAACCATATCTCAAAAAGACACGACAACTTTACGCAGGTCAATATAGTGAAGTCTTCACAAGACAAAATACACCTAAACAGTATCTAAAACAATTTGGTATAAACCAAAAAATACATTATGTTCATCATCATCTATCACACGCATCAGCAGGATATTACACTTCACCATTTGATGAAGCAGTTGTTGTAGTAATAGATGCAATCGGTGAGTGGGATTGTGCTACTATTTGGTACGTAAAGGATGGTAAGTTTGAAAAAAAGTGGAGTAGAAAGTATCCACATTCATTAGGTTTATGGTATTCAGCTATGACACAAAGATTAGAATTGAAACCACAAGAAGATGAATACATCCTAATGGGTATGGCTGGTTGGGGAAAATGGGATGAACACATATCATATGAGATACGGGATAGTTTCTTTAATGATGACACTTTAAACCTTAAACGAAATTTACATAGGGGATGTTTAGATTGGGATTCTCAATATTATCCAGACGATGAATCAGACGAATGGAATTTTACTATCGCTGCTAATGTTCAACGGATATGTGAAGAAGAAATATTAAAAATTATGAAATTAGCAAAGTTATTAGTTCCTCAAACAAATAATTGTGTTTATATGGGTGGAGTTGCATTAAATTGTGTAGCTAATACACTTGTAGCTAAACATATGTATCCAGATATATGGATTATGCCAAATCCAGGTGATGCAGGTTCATCATTAGGTTCAGCAGCTTATGTTTATGGTGATAAGATTAACTTTGAACAATGTTTTATCGGACATAATATAAAAGGTAGATATCCTGTAAAGAAAGTTCTTGGTGAGTTACTAAAGGGTAACATAGTTGGTGTAGCAAATGGTAAAGCTGAATATGGTCCACGAGCATTAGGTAATAGAAGTTTACTTGCTGATCCAAGAGGTAAAGATATAAAAGATAAAGTAAATAAGATTAAACATAGACAAGAATTTAGACCATTCGCACCAAGTGTATTGGAAGAACACGCTCATGAGATATTTGATATGCCAGTTCGTAAGTCTCAGTTTATGCAGTTTGTAGCAAATTGTAAGTATCCTGATAAATATCCTGCTATTTGTCATGTTGACGGAACATCAAGAGTTCAAACTGTTTCTAAAGAAGATAATCCTAATTATTACAGATTAATTAAAGAATTTTATAAAGAAACAGGTTGTCCTATGGTTTTAAATACAAGTTTGAATATAAAAGGTCAACCAATCGTCAATGATGAGAAAGATGCACAAGACTTTGAAGATCGTTATGGAGTAAAGGTTTTTACTAAATAAGATATTTATTAGTAACATACTGGAGTTTTTTGTGATTAAGTTAATGGATATATTATTAGAGGGTGTAAACGATCCTGGCATATTTAAAGCAGTTTTTCTTGCTGGCGGTCCAGGAAGTGGTAAGACTTTCGTTGTTAAGCAGCTTTTTGGTATTCCAGATAGACTTAACATTTCTGCTTCTGGTATGAAAATGGTAAACTCAGATAAAGAGTTAAAATTTCTATTAAAAAAGTTTGGATTTGGTACTGATTTAGATAAAATGCCAGATGAAGTATTTAAAGATTTGACAGCAAAAGGTCAAAGTGGATTAAGAGATTATAGTAAAGAACTTACCGCTCAACGGATGAAGTTATATAAAGACGGAAAATTAGGTATGATTATTGATGGCACTGGTCACGACTTTGGTAAACTTGCTAAAATGAAAAGAGAACTTGAAGAAGATGGTTATGATACTTATATGATCTTTGTGAATACTTCATTAGAAGTAGCACAAAAAAGAAATCAAGAAAGAGATAGAGTACTACCACCAAAGTTATTACAAAAATCTTGGGAAGATGTTCAGAAAAATTTAGGTAGATTTCAAAATCTTTTCAAACAAAACTTTTTGATAGTAGATAACAGTAAAACTTTAGATGCAAAACAAGCACAAAACAAATTTAATATATTGGTGAAAAAAGGTGTTGATAAATTTATTAAAAAACCTATTAAAAATCCTATTGCAAAGCGATGGATTGAAAAACAAAAAATCCTCAAAAAACAAGGAGTCTAAAATGTTAACAACATTTGATGAGATAATTGAAGTAACCTTACATCACGAGGGCGGATACGTTCACGACCCAACTGATTTAGGTGGTGAAACTAATTTTGGTATTGCAAAACGATTCTATCCTGATGTAGATATCAAGAACTTAACAGAAGATGGTGCAAAAGAAATCTACAAAAGAGATTATTGGGATAAGAATAAAGTAGATGATTTACCTGACGATTTAAAACATATATTTTTTGATATGTGTGTAAATCAAGGTAGAGGTACTGCAGTCAAGATTTTACAGAGAGCAATTAATGGTAAAGGTGGTGATATATCTGTAGATGGTGGATTCGGACCTGGTACAAAAGCAGCATTAGCAAAACATACACCTGAATTAGAAAGAGTTCGCTGTTACAGATTAAAACACTATTATGATTTAGTAAATAAGAAACCCGAACAAGAACGATTCATATTCGGTTGGTATAAGAGGGCACTTTCAGTATGATTAAACTAAAAGACATCATAAACGAAGCTATTGAACAAGAGACTAATATACCTTTTGAAATGATTGGTAAGAATTATATTACTGTTAAAGGTAGAAAGCTTACTGCAAAACTACAATTTAAGGGTAATGATTTACAAGACGTTGTAAGTGGTAAAAAGAAAAAAGGTAAAGTAGTATTAGCTTCATTGGTAATAAAGTAATGAATAAATTAACTGAATGGCTTGTGAAACCTTTTATAGAGGAAGAGTTTGGTGCGCCCGCAGGGATGTTACCATCACAAAGTCAAAAAAAGATAAAAAAAGCGAAAAAAAGGCTTGACAAGACTGGTCAAAGATCCGTATATTCAGTTAGTGAAATTGAGGAAAACTTGCCTAAAATAAAAAAGGTTGTAGGCATTTATGGTGGACGGTTTCAACCGTTTGGGCCCCACCATTTGAAAACCTACCAATGGTTATCTAAACAAGTAGATGATGCATATATCACTACATCTAATATAAAACAACCACCAAGACATCCAATGAACTTTAGTGAAAAGGTTCGTCATATGGTTAAGATGGGTATTCCTAAGAATCGTATCATACAAGAAAAATCACCTTACGTAGCAAAGAATGTATTAAAGAAATATGATAAAGATACTACAGCAGTTATTTACATATTTGGTGCTAAAGATGCTGGTAGATTATCAGGTGGTAAATACTTTCAAGATTATAAAAAGAACAAAAACAAGATGAGAGGATATGAGGATAATGGATATGTTCTTACAGCACCTCACGTATCAATCAAAGTTGGTGGTAAAGAAGTAAGTGGAACGGTAATGAGAGATTTACTTGGTTCACCACAATATAAAAAGAATAGAGAAAAACTATTCAGACAAGCATTTGGATACTTTGATAAAGGTATCTTTACTATGATGCATAACAAGTTTAAAAAGTTGTACGAATTCATTGATAATAATTTAGATAAAATAAAAGAGATTATAAAAGAAAGTAGTGTGATGTCTGGTTCTCCTGTAGATGATGGACCACCAACATTTCATATAAGTTTTACTGATTATAAAAAAAGTTCTAAAGAGTGGTTAGAGAAAAATTTTGATGGACTTGGTTGGCAAGTTATAAATTATATGATTAGTAAAGAAGCTATGGATCCATTATTAGATTTTTCAATAAGATTAAATACTGTACCTGCTATATCATACGGAAACTTACATACACCCAAAAATGTAGCTATCGCAAAGTATAAAAAGAATGTAGAGAATAGGGTGTTAAACAATGTAGGTTTTGAGATTGTCAAGTGGTTTGGGTTAAAAGATGACTTTAGTGAAACGACAGGAGTTGATGTAGCACAACCAGTTTTACCTGGTAAACATAATGCTGAAAAGAATACAGAATTGTATGGTGATTTGAAAGAAGTCTTTAATTTAGATGATGAGGTAAAGTTTCTTCTTGAAGTAGATGGTATGTTATTAGAAGAGGGAGTTAAGTTTAATAACTTTCTAAAAGATTGGTCTAAAAAAGGAAAACAACCATTATCTAAAGTTAGAAAAACAATGATGAATAAGAATACTTTTTCTATTGCAAAGTTAAATGATTTTAGTGTAGATAAAGTATTAGATGGTGCAAAAAAAGGTTTCCAAGCATATCAGAAAGTTCTTAATTATGTTCCTGATAAAGTAGCAAAGAAATTAGCAAAAACAAAGTTTGGACAGAAGAAAGAAAAAGGATTAAAAAAATTAGATGATTATTTACAAAAACATCCAAAATTAAAAAGAGTAATGGGTGTAGCCGCAGCTGCTGGTGTAACTTATGCTTGGACTAAGATGACATTCATCGGAGATCCAGAGTATGATTTAGATTTATCTGCAGCAGCTACTGCAGCAGCCGCTGGTGAGTATTCAATGGCAGATTTATTTAGTGGTGAGATGGGAACTAAGTTCTTAGTGTTAACTGCTGTAGGTGCTACTACAGGTTTGACTGCACCTTATACAAAAGTTTTAGGTAGTGCTGCAACTATGGCAGCTGGTGTTTCGTTTGGTGCTTATAGAGCTTATAAAGCACACAAGAAAAAGAAAGCTGATGCAAAAAAGAAAATATCTGCTCCAGACACCGTAAAGAATCCAAACCCAAGAGGAAGAAAGAAAACAATTAGTCGTCAAAGTGCAGTTAGATGGGTAGCAAAGAATAAGGGTTCTAAAGCAGCACAGAAATATCGAAAAAGTTTATCAGAAACAAAATTGTTTACACCAGATTGGTGGACACAAGAATTAGATTTAAATCCACAAAAAAAGGAGTTATTATTAATGGGAGGAGCAGCAGGTCACATGAGTCATCCTTTCGATGACAACAATCTAACTTTTGGTGATTTTAAAAACATCATCAATATGAGTTTAGAGGGAAAACTAAGTCGTGAAGATAATGTTACAGAGAAACTTGACGGACAAAACCTAATGGTAAGTTATATAGATGGAGAACTAAGAGGGGCTCGCAATAAAGGACATCTAAAGATGTTTGGTAAAACCTCATTGAATGTAGCTGGTATGAAAAGTGTATTTAGTGGTAGAGGTGATATAGAAAAAGCATTTGTTGGTTCTATGAAAGATTTAGAGAATGCAATAGGTAAATTATCAGATAAACAAAAAGAAAAGGTATTTGGTAATGGTAGTAAATGGATGAACTTAGAGATTATGTATCCTGCTACAGCAAACGTTATTGATTATGATGTATCTGAATTATTCTTTCATGGTAGTGTAGAGATTCACGAAGATGGAACTGTAAAAAGTCAAGTAACAGATAGTGCAAGAATGTTAGAGGGAATGATTAGACAAGCAAACGCTAATATCCAAAAGAGATTTAAGGTATCTAAACCAGTAGTTTTAAACTTACCTAAAGTCCAAGACTTCAGTAAAAAGAAAAAATATTTTTTATCGAAGTTGAGAAAGTTACAGACTATTTATAGACTGAAGGATAATGATACTTTGGGTATGCATAATGAGATGTATTGGAGAGAATATATCTTTAATGCTGCAAAACAACATAAGTACAAGATTCCAAGAATTGTTTTAGAATCATTAGTAAAAAGGTGGGCTTATTTAGATAAGTCGTTCAGATTAGATAAAAAAAGTATTAAACATGATAAATTTTTGAGTTGGACTAAAGGTGTTGATAAGTTTGATCATAAAAAGTTAGCTTATAATAATATAAAACCACTTGAGTTATTATTCTTAGAGTTAGGTGCAGAAATATTAAAGAATTTAGAGGGATTTTTGGCAGTTAATCCAAAAAAAGCAGTTCAAAAGATTAAAAAAGATTTGAAATCTGCAATATCTGGTTTAAAAACATCAAAGGATATTAAAAAAATAAGTTTGTTAAAGAAAAATTTAGAAAAAATAAATTCTATAGGTGGAACTGCATCCATAGTTCCATCAGAGGGATTAGTTTTTAAATATAAAGGTAAAATGTATAAATTTACAGGTGCATTTGCACCAGTAAATCAAATAGTAGGTGCATTAAAATTTAGTAGGTAAATATATGGGTTATAGTAAAAGTTCAGAAAGAGAAAATAAGGTTCTCGGTGATTTAATTAGTGGAAAAACTCCAGAAAAAAGAGTGATGGTTGGTTATGAGGGTAAGAAAGAGGTAGCAAAGCACGGTGATAAGGTAGATAGACTATCTGATATTATGAAAGATGCTAGGATGCCCTGGTTTTGTCCATCTTGTAAGAAGACAATGAAGAAACGTTTAGATAATAAGATGTGGTTACTATACAATCATTGTTTTGATTGTCAGATTAATTTTGAAAACAAACTTCGTATAGAGGGTAAGTATGAAGAGTGGGAAAACGGTAAAGTAAAAAGAAATCAGAAAGCATATCTTGAAGATTTGTTGGTATCTTTAGATGAGTGGAAAAATGCTAAAATAGAGTTTCAAGAACAAGTTGGAGTTCAAGATTTAGAAATGGAAAAGGAAAAATGGACACAAAATCAAGAACAAATGAAAGAAATGGCTGATAAAGCAGAAGAATTTATCAGAAAAACACTAAAAGAAATAGAATAACTATTTATATATATGAAGAACCTTTACTTTAAAAAGAATAATTACTACCTCGTTCCTGGACAGACTTGTAACGAAATACATACTGTTTTGAGTGATATGAAACAGTTAGCAGAGATTTATTTATCTGATGTAGAGGGTTTAGAAGAGGATAGTGAAAGGTTTGAAGAAGCAATGATTATTTTTGAATTTGTAATTCAGAAATTTTTAAAAATTGACGATTTAGATTCTTTAGAATTTGGGGGAGTTAAAACTTCATATACATTTAACGAAATATTAAAATCTACTGGCATAAAAAGAGCTGGTAGTCGATAGGAGAATAATATGGCTAACTTACAACCTAGCTCATCTCAGAATGTTCATCCAAGTGATTACGATCATTTTCAAAAATTTGGACATCCTGGAAAATATAAGGGTATCCAAACAGTTAATAATGCTACGGGTAGCTTTACAGCTTCTAATTATGGCGCAGGTGCACTTATTGTAGGAGAATCATCAACAACTGGACACGCTGATTTATCGGGCGGTGGAAGAGTAAATCTTGCACATTTAACAGTTGGAACACAATATGATTTTTCATTAAAAGAAGTAGCTTGTAACGCAAAAGCAGTGTATGTATTAATACGTAATCCAAAGATACACTAATGGATAAAAACTATAAAGAGATTATAAAGAAAGAATATGTAAGATGTGCAAATGATCCAGTATATTTCTTAAAGAAATATTCATTTATACAACATCCTATTAAGGGTAAAATACCTTTTTCACTTTATGATTTTCAGGAGAAAACTGTAGAAGAATTTATGCAGCATAGATTTCAAATTATTTTGAAAGCTAGGCAGCTAGGTATATCTACATTAACTGCTGGATATTCTTTATGGATGATGACGTTTCACCAAGATAAAAATATCTTGGTTATTGCTACGAAACAAGAAGTAGCAAAAAACTTGGTAACAAAGGTTCGTGTGATGCACGCAAACTTACCAAGTTGGTTAAAGCAACCTTGTGTTGAAGATAACAAATTAAGTTTGAGATACAAGAATGGTTCTCAAATAAAAGCTGTATCAAGTGGTGAAGATAGTGGTCGTTCAGAGGCACTATCATTATTGATACTTGATGAGGCAGCATTTATTGATAAGATTGATACGATATGGGCAGCAGCATCTCAGACGTTATCAACTGGTGGACAATGTATTGCACTTTCAACACCAAATGGTGTTGGTAATTGGTTTCATAGAACTTGGGTTGATGCAGAAGATGGTTTAAATGATTTTAATTTCACAAGACTACATTGGACTGTACATCCTGATAGAGAACAAGAATGGAGAGATGAACAAGATTCATTGTTAGGTCCATCATTAGCAGCTCAAGAATGTGATTGTGATTTTATCACTTCTGGACAAAATGTTATTGATGGTATTATTTTAGAAGAAATGAAAAATAGCACGTGTAAAGAACCTATCGAAAAACGTGGTATTGATAGTAACTTGTGGATTTGGGAGCCGCCAAATTACACAAAAGATTATATAGTATGTGCTGACGTTAGTAGAGGAGATTCTACAGATTATTCTGCTTTTCATGTTATAGATTTAGAAAGTTGTAATCAAGTAGCAGAATATAAAGGTAGAGTTTCTACAAGAGACTATGGTAATATGTTAGTTAACATAGCTCAAGAGTATAATGAAGCACTACTTGTTGTGGAGAATAATAATATTGGTTGGGCAGCAATTCAACAAATAATAGATAGAGAATATCAAAATTTATTCTACACATCAAAAGATTTAAAGTATGTTGATACTGAAAGGCAAATAACTAATAAGCACTATAGAGAAGAAAGACAGATGGTGCCTGGTTTTACAATGTCTATGAAGACAAGACCTGGTGCCTGGTTTTACAATGTCTATGAAGACAAGACCGTTAGTTATAGCAAAATTAGAAGAATTTTTTAGAGAAAAAGCTGTTCAAGTTCAATCACATAGATTGATAGATGAATTGTTTGTTTTTATTTATAATGGACAGAGAGCAGAAGCAATGCAAGGATATAATGATGACTTGGTAATGTCTTTTGCTATGGGATTGTGGATAAGAGAAACTGCATTGAGATTGAGAGCAGAGGGTATTGAATTATCAAAAAGAACTCTCTCAAATGTAAATGCACATCAGGGTATTTATTCTCCTGATGAAAAAGATAACGATTCTTGGAATTGGAAACCTGGCGTAGGTGAAAATAGAAAAAATGAATCATTAGAATGGCTACTTAATTAAAAGAGGTAAATGATGGCTGATAAATCATTATTTGGAAGACTACAACGACTATTCTCAACAAACGTAATTGTTAGGAATGTTGGTGGTAAGAAACTAAAGATAGCTGATACAGATAAAATTCAGCATATAGCAAAAAACAATCTTATTGATAGATTTCAAAAATTGTATTCTGGTTATGGTGCTTCCGTAACTTCGGATGCAGTTCACAAGAAAGCATTAAGGTTGGGTTTATTTAAAGACTATGAATCGATGGATAGTGATGGTATCGTTTCTTCAGCATTAGATATATACGCTGATGAATCAACAATGAAAAGTGAATACGGAAGTGTTTTAGAAGTAACAACTGATAACGACAATATTAAATCAATACTACAAAATTTATTTTATGATGTATTGAATATTGAATTTAACTTGTGGCCTTGGGTTCGCAATATGTGTAAGTATGGTGATTTCTTTTTACAATTAGAAATTAACGAAAAATATGGTATTACAAATGTAGCACCACTTTCAGCATACGATGTAGCTAGGGTAGAGGGTCTTGATGAAAATAATCCACATTATGTTAAGTTTATATTAGAACAAGGTGGAGATCAACATTCAGCATATAGTACTCAGAAACCTCATCAAATGGAATTAGAGAATTTTGAAGTAGCACACTTCAGATTACTTTCAGATTCTAACTTCTTACCATATGGTAAGTCGATGATTGAACAAGGTAGAAAAGTTTGGAAACAATTATCTCTTATGGAAGATGCTATGATGATTCATAGAATTATGAGAGCACCTGAAAAGAGAGTTTTCCAAATTGATATTGGAAACATTCCACCTGCAGAAGTTGATAACTATATGCAAAAGATTTTGAATAAGATGAAGAAAACACCTATCATCGACCAAGCAACTGGTGAATATAATCTAAAATATAATATGCAAAATATTACTGAAGATTTCTTCTTACCTGTTCGTGGTGGAGATAGTGGAACGAGAATTGAATCACTTCCAGGTTTGAATTATGAAGCTGTGGAAGATATTGAGTATCTAAAGAATAAAATGTTAGCAGCACTTCGTGTTCCAAAAGCATTTCTTGGATATGAAGAATCACTTGGAAGTAAAGCAACACTTGCAGCAGAAGATGTAAGGTTTGCAAGAACGATTGAAAGAATTCAAAGAATTACTGTATCAGAGTTAACTAAGATAGCTATTGTTCATCTATACTCACAAGGTTATCAAGATGCAGACTTAGTTAATTTTGAATTGAATCTTACAAATCCATCTACAATTTATGAAACCGAAAAAGTTGAATTGTGGAATAGTAAAACACAATTGGCATCTTCAATGTTACAAGATGGTATAGTTTCTACAGAGTGGATTTATAAGAATGTATTTAATTTTACAGAAGATAAGATTAAAGAGATGGATAATCAGATAGTATTTGATTATAAACAGAAATTTAGACGCTCTCAGATAGAATCTGAGGGTAACGATCCTGCAAAGAGTGGTGAAGCACAAGGAACACCATCCGATGCACAAGCAGGTAGAACTGGACATGAGTTAGATGATGAGGGTGGTTCACCTCCAGGTGGTTGGAATGGTGCAGGAAGACCAAAAGAGGGTGGAAAATACGGAAAAGATAGTGGAGCTAGAGGTAGAGATCCTTTAGGTGCACATGATAAAAGAAAACAATACAATCCAAGTTTAGCACTCGCTCATTTTGATGGTTTGAAGAAGAATATGAAGAAGTTTTCTCAAAAAGACTATCAATTAATAAATGAGGCTGAAAAGATTGAAAGTGAATATAAAGAAGAACTTAAAGACGTAAAAATAAAGTAATTTTTTATATTTTTATATTTATATATGACATACTTAACGCTGGAGCATTTTAATGTTAAATAAGAAGATGAAACACAATAAAATTAAGAATACTGGTATTCTTTTTGAGTTGTTAACAAGACAAATCACAGTAGATTTAATGGAATCAGATAGTTCCAAAGCTGTAGATATAGTAAAAACGTATTTTAAAAACGGTACACAACTCGGTAAAGAGTATGAATTGTATAAAATACTTACAGAAACCAAGTATAGTACCGAATCTCGTGCTGAAGCACTGATCGATGCTGTTATGGGTAGTAGAAAGAAGTTAAATAATTCTTCTATTAAAAGGGAAAAATACAATCTTATTAAAGAAATTAGAAATTGTTATAGTGAAAAAGATTTTTTTAATACAAAAATTAACAATTATAAAGTTTTAGCATCAATTTATAATTTATTTACACATAGTGAACAATCTATAGCTCCAGATAAATATGTTTCAACAAAATATACAATTGTAGAAAGCATAACTGCTGATTCTAAATCTTCTAAAACCAACAAAACATATGACTATCTCAAAAAACAAGAAAAAGATTTGAGAATGTTAGCATATGCTACATTAGTAGAAAAATTTAATAAAAAATATTCCAACTTAACTGAAAAACAGAAAACATTAATCAAAGAATATATTAATAATATTTCTAATACAAATAAGTTAAGAGAATATGTCGATAGTGAGGTTGAAGAAGTGAAAGATACTTTGAAATCTAAAATTAAAAAAGTAGACGACAAAGTTACACAAATTAAGTTAACAGAGGTTATGAATCAAATCGATGGTTTGAAAAAAGGTAAAGTTGTTTCTGATAAGCAGGTTGTTTCTATGATGAGGTATTACCAACTTATTGGGGAGATTGATAATGTCGCAAACTAAATTTGAAGAACTTAAAAATACGATACGCGAGCTTATCCAACAGGACTTAGATGAAGCATCTGTAACAGGTGCTATTGATGGTGGAGCAGGTCCTCCAAAAACACCATTTGCTTTTAGTGGTAAACGTAAAAAAGATAAAAAGAAAAGAAATAAAATAGCAAGTCAAAGTGGTTACAGTATTGCTGAAGCTAAATTTGCTGTAAAGTTCAATATTAGTGATAAAGGTGATACAGCTACTATTATAGTTGATGCAGGTTCTAAAGGTGCAGCAGAAATGATGGTTTCTAAGAATCTTAAAAAAGGTAGAAAAGGAATTATAAGTATTAAGAGAGTTGAAGCTGGTAAAGCAAAACAAGTTGATAAGAGACTTGAAAGTGTAAATGAGGGTAGATACCACGATTACAGAAATGACGAATCAATGACACCAAAACAAAAGATTGGTCGTTCTATGATGGAAGTTCGTGATACATTAAAAACTCTTGAGAGTATAGTCGGTATGAACATTCGTTTAAAGAATGAAATAGGAGTAGATTCTACATCCTATTGGAAAAGAACGCATGTGGCTATGAAAAAGATTAGTGAAAGGTTAGTTAAGTTAGCTAATAAAGTTGGTCAGTTACATTAAGGTTTCTTGTGAAACTGAAACAAAAACCAAAGTGGGAGCACTTTAAATTTCAACTTATTTATAAGTTGTTAGATATTATAACGTTAACTAAAAAATTTTGTGAAGAATCCCTAAAGAATGGGGATAGAGATAGTTTTAATAAAATGGAAGCTCTTGGAAAAGTAGATAAACTTATTGAAGAGTTGGAAGAAATTAGAACTGAAATAATTAAAGTAAGAAGTTAAGGACACGATCATGAGACAACTCATAGTAGATTATTTACCATTTGAAATACAACCATCACAAATTAATGAATCCATGAAAGAAAATGATGGAAAGTTGATTGTTAGCGGCATCTTACAAAGAGCAAATGCTGAAAATCAGAATGGTAGAATTTATCCTAAAGAGATTTTAGTAAGGGAAGCAAAAAAGTATAATGATACTTTTATAAGAGAACGTCGCGCTATGGGTGAACTTGACCATCCAGAGAGTTCAGTAGTTAATTTGGCTAATGTATCTCATAATATTAGAGATATGAAGTGGCAAAATGACGATTTAGTTGGTACAGTAGAAGTTTTACCAACACCAGCAGGAAATATTTTAAAAGAATTATTTAGATCAGGTATTAAGTTAGGTATCTCTTCAAGAGGTATGGGTTCAGTAGAAACTATAGATGAAGATGAAAAAGGAAAACAAACAGTTGCAGTACAACCTGATTTTGAACTTATTGCATTCGATTTCGTATCCAATCCATCAACACAAGGTGCTTTCTTACATCCAACAAATGAGGGTGTAATTAATGAAAGTGTTGTTAGAGTAGATGATAGAAATCCTAATGAGTGTGGTCAGTGGTGTAAAGTAGAATCAATAGCAAATGATATCATTAGGGGAATGTAATGCCAAAGTATACGCAAAAAATGTGGGCTGAATGGAAAGATTGGAGATTAGATGAAGCACCTAATATGTATAAGGGTGCTAAAAAATCTGCTCAAAAAGATATTGACAGTTTAGATAAGAACTTTAAGATGATGATTAAAGAAGCTGATAAAGCTGGTGATAGAAAAAAAGCCATGACATTAATGAAAGCGTATAAAAAATATATTATAGAATTAAAGCTAATTCTAAAGAAAGCTTAAAATGTTTAGCAAAATTGTTGAACAGTCAATTGAAAACGGATTTTTCGATGAAGTAACTGAAGATATTCTAAACGATGAAGAACAATTTAATACTATGGTTGAAGTCTTCATTGACGAAATCATCAATAATCTAACTGAACTTAGACGTAAAAGAGTCATCCGTAATAAAAAACTCAAACTCAGAGTTATTTGCCCAAGAAATAAAAGATATAATGCAGCCAAGAAAACTTGTGTAAGAGTTTCTGGTGCTTCAAGAGTTAAGAAAAGACGAGCTATGAAAAGAGCTTGGATGAAAAAACGTGGCAAAAAAGCTATGATGATTAGAAAGAGAAGGAAATCATTACGTAAAAGAAGAGCTATGGGGATACGATAGTGAAAAAGTTTATCAATAAATTTGAAAAACAATTAATGGAAGTATCTTTAACTACAGTTGGTGGTGGATTAAATACAGGAGATGCGTGGCCAGATGGTATTTTTACAAGATATGGTGAAAGACGACATATAGGACCAGCTGGAATGCCACGAGGGATGACACAAATTGTAGCACCAGCTTCAGATGTAATTTATGGTGGAGATGGTAGTCAAATACCTGAACCAGATTTAGGTGGTGGAACATTTAAAAGAACAAAAATTACTCCTGCGTTAGTTGCAACTAATGCAGTTTTAGATCCATGGAAAGACCTTAGATCAGATGAACCACCACTTACTCCAAACCAAAGAGTTTATGGTAGAAGAGCTTTTGGCAAATCACCTCAATATACTATTCCAAGAGAGTCTGCAGATTTTGTATTTACAGGAGGTGATAAAGAACAAGATATTTTAGTAAAACCCACTACACCACCTGAGGGAAATATGCAACATGGTAATGATATAGCACATACACCAGAGCCAGGTTCAAAAGCATTAGGAAGTAAAAGTGGATATAGACAAGTTCAAAAAGGTGGTGAAAGTGTTTTACACGATTTAGATAAATTGTATATTGATAAGATGTTAGGTAAGTATAATCCTTTAAAAGAGGGTTCTTTACCAACTAAAGTAAAACAAGTTAAAAAGATAAAAGGTGTTAAACCACCTAAAGACTCTAAAAAAGCAAAAGAATTTTTTAAACACCACGTAGTTCACAATGGTCCTCATATAAAAGGTCAAGGTGCTGAACACGCAACCTATGATTTTGACGATGATGATTATGAAGTAGATGGTGGATTACAGAAACGTAAAGATAAACAAAAACGGGGGTATGAACCAGTGGAATCCGTAAAAGAAATAAATTTAAAAGACCCAAAACAATTTGATAATTATATGCAACACGTTTTGAATCAGTTTAAAACACCTGCTGAGAAAAAAATGAAAAAAGATATCATTAGGAAACTAAATGTCGTTCAGAAAAAACGTGGTAGAAAAATATTCAAAGAAGAATTCGTAAATGAAAGAAAAAATCCAAAGAGAGAAAAACTTAAAAAAGATTTTAAGACATCTTTAAAGTTTGTAAAGGGTGTTATAAGAAAAATTGATACTTTTATGAAATCAAATGATTGGGGAGTGGTAGATGGATTTGTAACTAATAAACGAACTGGACTTGCATCTCTTGTAAAAGATATGGAAAAATCTATGAACCAAATCATAAAAATGCCAGTAGATGAATCCGTAAATGAAGCATTTGTTAATAATTTAAAACAAGCTATGAGTTACATTAATACAGACACCAAAGATGGTAAAGAATTTATGAAACTTATGAAACAAAAAAGTTATACTAAACAACAAGGTATTAGAGCTATGACATTAGCTATGAGAGGTAGTGCAATTCATGGTGCTGGACCAGGTGGTGTGAGTCAATTCACAATGCATATTGCAAAAAATGTTAAGGGATTAAAATGATTAAGTTAAAAGATATAATCAGAGAAAGCACTTTAATTACAGAAGCAACTCGATGGAATGTAGGAATTGAAGAGCCAAATGGTAAAGTAACTACAACTTACGGACATTGGGATGGTTATCCAGAATATGCAGGTAAGATGTTAAAAAGATATTATTCTAATACAGGTAAAGTTAAACAATTGCTGAAACTTGGTAGAGCTGGTATTTCTTCTATTGATAAAAGTATGAAAGGTGGACCAGGTCATAAGTTCGGTGATGCTAAAAAAGGTGAAACTGTATTTCATGGTCGAGATAGAGGTCAAAAATCTAGTGCTATAAATAAATCAAAAGATCGTGAAGATTTACTCAAGGGTAGACATCGTTGGAGTGGTGGTACAGAATATATGTACATTTGGTCGGTTAAAGATAATAAGTGGTATTATGTATCACGATATAGTAATCCAAAAGATTGGAAAGAACTAAAATGATTAAGTTAAAAGACATCATAATGGAACGAGTAAGTCCAACTATAGTACGAAAAGTTATGCAGTTTCGTAATCCTAAATTTATAGAGGCTGAATATATTCTCACACGTGTTAAACCACCGAGAAAAGAAAAAGCAAAGTTTAGAGTTAAGAAAACACATGAGAATGATAATTTTTATTTTATAACTGTAGCTAATCTGAAGCCAAAACCAAAAGTATTTAATAATTATGAGTTTGTAATAGATAAAAAGAAACTTAATATTAGGTTTAGAGCTAGAATGGGAATGATGCCAAATATGATTTCTGATAAAATTTTAAGTATTAAGGTGAGATAAAATGATAAAATTAAAAGATTTAATAAAAGAAAACGATTGTGAATGTGGTGGAGATTGTTGTTCCACAAAGGAATCTATAACAGAAAATAAAAATCTTGATAGAGAGTTTGGAGAACCATTACCTACACTATCAAGTGTGATGAAAAAACATCAAGAAAATAAACCAGTTGTTACAGAACAAATGGATAGAAAATTAGCTGATGCTATGACAAGATATTTGATTGGTGATAGAAAACAAGCAATTAGACAATTAGCTATGTTGGCATCTAAAATAGATGTAGAAGTTGACAGAGATAATTATAATTCACAATATGGTGATACACATAAAGCTATATTGAGGGTATTAAAAAGGATGATGTAATGCCATCTAAGTCTAAAGCACAACAAAGATTTATGGGAATGGTTCATGCTTATAAAAAGGGTGAACTTAAAGGTTCAGAGGTATCTAAGGATGTAAAAGATGCCGCTAAGGGAATGAAGAAAAAAGATACTAAAAAGTATGCTTCAACTAAACATAAGGGATTACCAAATAAGGTGAAAAAAGAAGAATTAAAAAGATTAATAGCTAAATATGGTGCTAAAAGGGTTAGAGAAACTGTTATGGCAGTTAGACCTAAAGCTGTTACTGTAAAGGGTTATAGAATGCCCGAAGATCCCGATTTCGAATACGATCCTGAAAAGGTAACTGATGAGGGTTTCGGTGGAGAACTTAAAGGTAAAGATAGAGATAAGTTCGAAAAAGCAAGAATAGAAAATGCAGAACAATTAGGATATAAAGTTACAGGTACTTCAGATACTAAAAAACAAAAATTGAAGATGGCTCATCAATTAAAAGAAGTATCAAATCCAACATCAGGCATTATGATGGCTAGAAAAATGAGTTCATTAGAAATGCAACAGATTATCTTATTAGCTAAAGCTATGAAACAATTACCTGGTAGTCCAGCACAGAAAAAAATTAAAAAACAAATTAATGTTATTAGAAAAAAGTTAGGACAAGCACCAGTAAAAGAATCCGTAAGTGAAGCACCAATTACCTCACCATCACAATTACCTTATAGTTCACCAGAAGCACAGAAGATGGCTGAAAAAGACATTATAGGTATGTCAAAGATTTTAGGAAAAGCATCACAAATGTCAATTAAGAAAATGATGGATGGAGTAAAAGCAAAAAAATATGATGCATTCGATTTACAAAGAGCTATTATGAGTGGTCCAATTAGAGATACTCATACAGGCGAAAGAGATTTTATGAGAGTACTTTGGAATAAAGTAAGAAGTGGGTTCAGAAGATATTCAAAAAGAGGAAAACTTAGATAAGTTTATATTTATATCTATATAGGAGTTAATTATGGCTAAAGACATAAAAATGAAAGATTTAATCAAAGAAAACTTTGGAACACAACCGTTTTCTACAGTTGGTGGTTTAGTTACATTGAGACCATCTAATACTGTATCAGTACCCGGTATGAAAGACTTAGTAGAGGGTGAATGGTTTGGTGAAGATAAAAAACGTGTGGATGCAGGAGCATTCGTAGAAGAAGTAAAGAACTTCAGCCGTATGGGTGAAATGATTTATAGAGAAGGATCACTTCGTGATGTCGCTAAAGGTCTTTCTGAGTTAGCTGAAAAAGCTCGTATAGCAACTTTACAAGAAACCGATGATTGGTTTGACAAAGTTACAATTAATAAGAATATGAAATCATTAGGAAATACTTCTGGTGAGTTTACAAAGATAGCAAAAGAAGCAAACGCACTACAACAAAGAATGGAATCTCTATATGAAGATATGGGACACATTCTTGGTAGATATTATGATTTAGATGAAGCTATGGATAAAGTCGACCCAAGCAAAGTAGAACCTGAAGATGATTTTGAAGATAGAGATGATAAAGATATAGATAATGATGGTGATACAGACGATTCAGACAGATATCTACATAAAAGAAGACAAGCAGTTACTAAAGCAGTTAAAAAGTAGAGGTTTATTTGATAGAAGTAAAAGTCCGAAAAGGACAATCGATAGAAAAAGCAATATCAATTTTCAAAAAAAAGGTTAAAGATAGTAAGATTCTTTATGAATTAAGAGAAAGAGAATTTTACACTAAACCATCAGAAATTAGAAAAGAGAAAAAAGCTAAAGCAAAAGCTAGAGCTAAAAGACAATCAAAATTTGATTGATTTTTAGAGTTTTATATATTTATATAAAACGAAATACACTTTCGTATTATTCTAATACATCATAAAGTGTACCTGAAGTTAATACAACTTATTATAGTTCCCAATAACTATACTGAATCCAATTATGGAGAATTAAAATGGATGAACTTTTAAAAGATGCAATTGCTGACGCAAAAGCGGTTCGTGAAACTGCACTTGCTAACGCAAAACTGGCTCTTGAAGAAGCGTTTACTCCTCGTTTAAAATCTATGCTTTCTAAAAAGATTCAATCTGAAATGGAAGATGCAGTCGATGAATTAGATATCGATGAACTTGAAGATGAAGATGAAGATGAAGAAGCTCCTGAAGCTGATGAAATGGCTAGCAAGTATATGTCTCGCGATGGTGATGAGATGGATGATGAAGCACCTGAAGACGATATGGGTGATGAAGAAGACATGGGCGAAGAAGCACCTGAAGACGATATGGGCGACGAAGATGACATGGGCGACGAAGAAGAGATGGAAGATGAAGGCGTTATCGAAATCAATGGTGTTAAATATGCACCTATTTCTGAAACTGAAGAAGTTGATGAAGCTGAAGAAGTTGATGAGATGAAAGATGAAGATGATGATGAGATGGATGAAGACTTAGATCTAGACGAAATCCTAAAAGAACTTGAAGACGATTCTGTAGATGAAGCTGAAGAAGTAGATGAAGCAGAAGAAGTTGACGAAGCTGAAGAAGTTGATGAACAATCAACATCATCTGGTATCGGTAAAGGTACTGGCGTGAAGCAAGCTTCGGGTTCTGATGAGGAAGATCCTGGCAAAGGAAAACTTAAAGAAGCAGAAGAAGTTGATGAAGCTGACGAATCAGTAGATGAAGCAGAAGAAGTTGACGAAGCTGAAGAAGTTGACGAAGCCGAGGAAGTAGAAGAAGATGTTGATTTAGAAGAAGTGATTAAAGCACTTACAGAAGATGAAGCAGCAGCTACTACTGAAGAAGTTGAAACGCTTAAGGGAGACCTTAAAGAGCATCGCAAGGTAGTGAAATATCTACGTGAAAAACTAAATGAAGTCAATTTACTTAATGCTAAACTCTTATTCACAAACAAACTCTTTAGAGCGTTTGGAATGAATAACGAGCAGAAGATGAAAGTAGTTGAAACATTCGATCGAGCTAAAACTCTTAGAGAAATCAAGTTGGTATATGCAACTGTAGCTGAGAATTTTAGTAACGAAAATATTAAACCTATTAAAGAACATAAAGGCTCAGCATCTAAAGCTGTTGCTTCTACAAAGTCTGAAAAGCAAGAAGAAATAATTTCTGAAGGCACAGATATGAAACAACGCTTCCAGAAGTTGGCTAATATTCTTTAATAACATTCTTTTGGAGAATTAAAATGAGCGAAAACGCAGGCAATTTAACAAAATTGATGGAAGGGTATAACCCTCATCGTCAGTTGCTTGAGCAAACTCGTGAGTTAGTGAAGAAGTGGGAGCCCACTGGACTTTTAGAAGGTATTGAAGGAGAAACGCAGACACATGGTATGGCTGTTCTTCTTGAAAACCAAGCTCGTCAACTTATTGACGAAGCAAGTCGCACAGGTACTGCTTCTAACCAAGAAGAGTGGTCAGGTGTAGCATTACCATTGGTTCGTAGAATCTTTGGTGAGTTAGCAGCACAAGAATTTGTTAGTGTTCAACCTATGAACCTACCAAGTGGACTTATCTTCTATCTTGACTTCAAGTATGGATCTGCACAATCAGGGCAGCAAACTGAAAATAGTGATGTTTTTGGTAATACTTCTAAGTCAAACGCTGACGCATCGGGCGGTCTTTATGGCGCTGGCAAATTTGGATATTCAATTAATGATCAACGTGTAACTATTAACCAAGCTAGTTCGCTAGTTTCTGCATCTGCAGTATGGTCTGACGTTGATTTCGAACCTGATCTATCTGCATCTATAGCAGCTGGAAACTTGGTTAGGTTAACAGTACCTAAAGCAAGTATCAACGCAGCACTTGATGAAGATGGTGTGAGAGCATTCTCAATCACAGGTTCAAACGGATCTTCAATTTCTACACAATATCCAGCTTACACTAAATTTAGTGCAAGTAATGTAGTATTTGTTGTAGATCCAAACAATGCAGGAACAACTCTTGCAGCATTTACAGGTTCTTGGGAAGTCAAGTACCACAAATCACCAACAGACACAACTCGCGGCGATTTTGAACAATCAGCAGCTGGATTTGACGCAAATCCTGAATCTGATATTGACATTCCAGAAATCGACATCTCACTTAAATCTGTCGCAATAGTTGCGAAGACACGTAAATTGAAAGCAGTATGGTCACCTGAGCTAGCTCAAGACTTGAATGCATATCATAGTGTTGACGCTGAAGCTGAATTGACAGCTATGTTAAGTGAATACATTTCAATGGAAATTGATCTTGAAATCCTTGATATGTTAATGGCAGGCGCATCTGCTAAAGAAGAAAAGTGGTCAGCAAGAGTCGGATATGAATACGATTCTGCTTCTACTTCATTTGTTGAGTCTTCAGGTGCATCCAACGCTTACACAAAAGGCGATTGGTTCCAGACACTTGGAAACAAAATACAAGCAGTATCAAATGCAATCCATCAGAAAACTCTACGTGGTGGTGCTAATTTCATGGTGGTTTCACCTGAAACAGCAACTATTATAGAGAGTATTCCTGGATACGCTTCTGATTCTGATGCTGATGCAGCTAATAAGTCATTCGCTATGGGCGTACAAAAAGTTGGTGCTCTTAATAACAGATATACTGTTTATAAGAACCCATATATGCAGGAAAACAAAATACTTGTTGGTTTCAGAGGAAGTAATTTCTTAGAAACTGGCGCAGTATATGCTCCTTATGTACCTCTTATAATGACTCCATTAGTTTACGATCCAAAGAACTTTACACCACGTAAAGGTGTAATGACAAGATACGCGAAGAAGATGGTTAGACCAGAATTCTACGGTACTGTGATCGTTGCTGATGTTAACTATGTATAATAGTTAGTACATTAATAAGGATTTCGATCCTTATATTTGAAAAAAGGGTGGTATTTATATCACCCTTTTTTTGTGTCCTGATATTTATTATTGTATTCGATGGGTGAGAGCCTCGACTTCGGTTAACCTTTCACTTCATAAATACAATGATAGAGCCTCGACTTCGGTTAACCTCTATCGTAGGATATTTATTAATTTTAATTAGGAGAAATCAAATGGGTGTAGACACAAGAGGTAATATTAAAAATGCCTTACGCCGTTCACATGGTAGATATTTTGATGATTTAGCTGATTCACAAGGAGCATATCCTGCTTTTAGTGGTCTTTCAGCTGTAACACTAACCGCCGATACTACATTAGCAGTAGCAACACATAGTGTTCAAGTTGGTGCTTATGTTAATATCGCTACAGATGCAAAAACACTAACATTACCAGCAGTGGTAGTTGGTGCTTCTTTTATTGTTGTTAATTCAGCAGCTGACGCTGGTGCATTATTGACAATTTCACCAAATTCAAGTGATAAATTCTTAGTTGATATTGCAGGTGCAGCAGGTACGGATGATAAAGATATTATCAATACTAAAGCAACACAAGCAAGATTAGACTTTGTTCACTTAATTGGTATGAGTTCAGTAGGTTGGCATATTGCTGATGTTCGTGGAACTTGGGTAGATCAATCATAATAACTATTAATTTAGTTTATATTAAAGGGGAAGTTTAATACTTCCCCTTTTTTGTTTATTTTATATTTATTATCAGATATATCTAAATACTCTATATATAGGAGAAATTTATGGCACAACAGCCAATTTGGCCAGGAAGCGCTTCGTTTAACTCATCAGGTTCAACACCCTGGCAGTTATATGACGCAGAAGCTGGTTTTGCAAGTGCATCGGTACAGTTCTCAGAGTGGTGTGCAAAAAGACTTGGATACCCAATTGTATCCGTTGAATTACAAGCAGCACAATTCTTTGCTTGTTATGAAGAAGCTACAGCAGAATATGCAGCTCAAGTCAATCAGTTTAACATAAAAGACAATTTATTAGTAGCACAAGGACAACCTACTGGTTCAGATTTTACACATAGAAATCTTAAACCAAGTATGGCTAGAACTATTGAACTTTCAGAACAATATGGAACTGAAGTTGGTGTAGGTGGTGATGTTCAATGGAAAAAAGGTAAAGTTACGATACATAGTGGTTCACAAACATATGATTTAAACGCTTTATTCTCAGAAGTGAGTGAAAGTGGAAAAGGAATAGAGGTTAAAAGAGTGTATCACGAAGCAAGTCCTGCTATTCAAAGATATTTTGACCCGTATGCAACTACAGGATATGGTAGTATTAATTTAGTAGAAGGATTTGGATTTGGTGCTTATTCACCAGCTGTATCTTTTACATTAATGCCAGTATACGAAGACTTATTAAGAATACAAGCTATAGAGTTTAATGATGCGATTCGAAAATCAGCATATACTTTTGAAATGACGAATAACCAACTAAGAATATTCCCTAATCCTACTGCAACCTCAGATTTATATTTTGATTATGTAGTAAAAGAAGATAGAGATGATGTATTAAGAAGACCATATGGAACTGCAAGTGGATCTGGAGTAGTTTCAGATTATTCTAATATACCATATGATGATATGAAATATGGTTCTATTAATTCAGTTGGTGTTCAATGGATTAGAAAATATGGATTAGCATTATGTAAAGAATTATTAGGAATGATTAGAGGAAAATATGGAACTATACCTATTCCTAATGCTGATACAACTTTAGATGGTGAAACAATGAGACAAGAGGCTCAGACTGAAAAAGAATTCTTGATTTCACAATTAAGAGAGATGTTAGAACAAACAAGTAGAAAAACTCTTATGGAACAAGAAAGGGATGAGGCTCAAGCATTACAGGAGAAACTGCAAAAAGTTCCTTATCCAATTTATATAGGATAATTAAATGGCTACAAGATATTATTCAAAAAATGACAAAGATTTCATGGATAGAGTTAATAATGAACTTGTTGGTGATTTAACGTCTAATCAAGATGGTATAATAAATCAGACAATTGTTATTTATCAACATTCTATACAAGAAACAAAAACCAATATGTATGGTGAAGCAGCAGCTGGTAAATTATATAAGCCAGGTGTTCAAGTAGCAGCATTGATAACTGCAGACGATTTTGATTTTAATACAGATGAGTTTGGACCAGATTTAAGACAAAATGCTACATTTGCTATACTTAGACAATCATTACAAGATGCAGATATAAGACCTGAACTTGGTGATGTTATAGATTGGAATTTTGGTCATTGGGAAGTTTCTAATATGAATGAAAATCAGTTAGTTGGTGGACAAGTAGATAATAATTGGTCTGTAGTTTTATCAGGATTCTTAGTGAGACGTTCTAATTTACAAATAGAAAGAATTAGGAGTAATTAGTGGCTAGATTAAAACCATTACCACGTAGTGAAAGACTTATCAAATATGGTGGTACACAAAATAGAGGTAATATAAAAAGAAGAACTAACGATACAGTTAAAAATGTAGAAGTTGGTTTATTGGATGTTGATGCTTCTATTATGTATTATTTTAATGAAGTTATTAAACCTAGTGTAATGGAACAAGGTGAAGAAGTAAAAGTTCCACTAATGTATGCTAATCCTGAAAGATGGGCTACCATTCGTAAACAAGGTTATTTGAGAGATAGTAAAAGACAATTGATTACTCCAGTAATTGTTTTTAAAAGAACATCTATGTCTAAAAGGTCTGAGATAGCAGTAGATAAACTTGATGCAAACGACCCAAAGTTATTTTACTCATTTGAAAAGAAATATTCTTCACAAAACAGATACAACAGATTTTCAACAGACAGAGGTTTACTACCACAAAGAGAATTATATAATGTAGCTATGCCTGACTATGTTACACTTAACTATGAGTGTATTATATTCACTGCTTACATAGAACAGATGAATAAGATTATAGAAAAGGTAAATTGGGCTGATGGTTCATATTGGGGAGAACCAGGAAAACTAAAGTTTCAATCAAACATAGAATCTTTTGAAGATTCTACAGAAATGAGTGAGGGTGAAAGATTCATCAAGACTACATTTTCATTACAATTATATGGTTATTTAGTTCCTGAAGCATTTAATGATAAAATAAATACACAAAAATATATTACACCAAAAAAGATTGATGTTATAGACGAAACAGATATGAGTGTTTCTTCACTTTTTAACCCAGATACTAAAACACAAACATTAAAAGCATTTACTTCTACAACAAAAAGAAATAGTGGATTAGCAGGTACAACTGATTTTATTAGAGGTAAGACATATGCAGTAGGTCAAGAAATACAAGATTTAGAATTTACAAACATATATGGTGGTGAAACGATGTTTGTTATGAGAAATAGTGGATCACCAACAAGTTCTTTAGATACAAAAGCAGTTATTAATATGGAATATGGTAACTTATTTTATCAGCAAAGTACACTTATACTTTCTGGTTCAGAGTCTTCATCAAAAGATGGAACAACACAATTATATGATTTACAACTTGGTTCTAATTCATCAAGTATGGAAATTTTGACAGGAAGTTTACAAGTAGCAGCTAATGGTATGAGTTTAGTATCCAATAATAATCAAACAAATAGTAACGATCCTGCAGATTTTTTCATAACAGGGTCTTCTACATATTCTAAGACACATTTAGCAGTAAAAGGAAATAGTTCTAATTTAAGTCCTGGTTATAATTTAAAAACAACCGATAAGTTAAATATAGTTTATCAAAAAACAATGAGTCCATAATGAGAGAATTTTTACAAGGATATAAAGGTTCAAACCGAAAGTTTATGGCTCCAGTAAGTGAGTCAAAGTTTAACGCTGACGTAATGGAGTTTAAAGATACTAATAGTAATAGAGTTCCTTTTCAGATGGCAAATAAAAAAGGTTATGCTACAAAAAATGCAGATGTTATAGGATTAGGTGATGGTAATGTTAGATATAACATAAAAAGAAAGAATTACAAATTAAGCAATTTTTCAGAAGAGTCCACATATTATCAATTAGATTTAGGGTTAGCCTCTACTGATAAAATTGCAGATATTCATATGTTTATTAATGGTATATCTTATGAGGAAAGTCCAAATGGAAATACTGAGACTTTTGAAGCAGACTTTAACTTAGTTGATAATTATAGACAAGTAAGATTATATAAAAAATACGCACAAAACAGTAAACTTTTTGGTATAGATTTAAATAGTAGTGATGATGTTGAAATTCACTATCAGTTAGGAAGAACATAATGGCATATATTGATTTAGAACGACAATCAAAACCAGCACAAAGGGCTTCAGAGGTATTACAATCCACAGCAGTAACACAATCAAGTGGTTTATATGAGTGGACACAAGCACCATTTGCTGCAGAAAATGTTGGTACGGGTTCACTTGACTTAGCGCAAGGGAATATTTCAGCAAGTTATATAGCTATACAGGGTGGGTTATATGCAACTAGCAGTTTAGGAAGTACTTTAGCACTTTCATTCCCACTTGGTTATATGAGTGGTTCGGTAAAAATACATGGTGATTTGATTGTTGAGGGTTCGTCTTCTATTCAAAATACTGCTACAATGACAGTAGAAGATCCAATTATTGATTTAAATTTTACAGGTTCAACTGCTTTAGGTTCTCAAGATTCAGGAATAAGAGTCGGTAGAAGTGGTGGAACTAATGCACAATTAATATTTGACCATTCTGAAACAAGGTGGGCTATTGATAATGCCGCTGGTAGTAATATCAATATAGTTGGTGTTTCTACTACAGATACATTAACAAACAAAACAATTACAGGATTAGCAACTTCCACAATGGCAAGTGCAGCTAATCTAACTTTTAGTGGTGATGGTGAACCATTAGGATTACCAAGTACACCATCAGCAAATGGTGCTGCTACATCCAAAACTTATGTAGATGGAAGAGATAATTATCTAAGAAAACAATTTGTAAAGAAAGCGGTATCATATACTGGTTCAGCTACTTTTGGAGATTTCTCAGGATATAAGACAGGAAGTTTTAACGCACTTTCAGCATCTGCACCAAGTGGATTTACAGCAACATCAGAAAATGATTTTATATTTTTCTTAAATGGTCAATATATGGAACATGACGCTATTACAATAAAACAGAGTGGTAGTTTGTTCCAAGTTTTAGTAGATACTGATAGTATAGGTTACGTTTTAGAAGCTAGTGATGAAATTTTAGCATGGGGAAAATTTGACTCATAACCACATTTCTTTTACCATTGTTTGATATTTATTAGTATGAGAAAAAGAAGTTGGCCAAATAGAAAAAATAGAAGATGTCCCGATTGTACTAGGATGATAACCTATACAAGAAAAGATGCCTTTGATAGAGCGGTTGGAAATAATAGTGTTTGTAAATCTTGTGCTCAAATGGATAGAAAACTTACAGTTGATACCATTGAGAAAATGAAACAACCAAAAACAATCCAACATAGAAAGAATATTTCTAAATCTATCACTAATTGGTGGGAACAAAAGAAAACAGAACAAAGACAGACACTTAGAATGGTAAAAGACAATGGCTAAGCTATCAAGCAAACAATTAAATACCAAGATTACAGGTTCATATACCTTTTCAGGTTCATCCCACACATTCATTGGGGATGTAACTGCCAGTAACAATATAAGTGCTTCAGTTTCTTCTACAGGTTCATTTGGTTATTTAGAGGGTATAACATTTGGAACTACTGCTCAAGCTAATATTACAGGTTCATTTTCTGCAGCTAGTGCATCTTTCGCTACAACAACTACAAACAACCAAGCAAGATTAGATACATTACAACAATTTAGTGGTAGTTACGCTACTACAGGTTCTAATACTTTTATAGGTGATCAAATTTTAAGTGGTAGTGTATATCTTACAGGTTCAAATCATGTATCAGGTACTATAAGAATTAATTCAGAGGGTACATATTCAAGTTCTACAGCAATTTTTACAAATAATATTACAAATGGATATCCAACTTCTAATCCCTGGGGTAGTAATTTAGAGGGAAGTTACTTTAACAATTTTGATAACACTACTAATGTAAGTGAAATTTTAAGATTTATGTCAGGAGTGATAAGTCATTCCTTAGATGTTGCAGACGCTTCACCAAATACAAAAACATTTGCAAGTGTAGATACAAATGAAACAAATTTAGGTGGAACTGATAGTGTAGATGGTTATTTACCACAAAGTTATGATAGTACAAATGCAACTATGAAATATCTTTATACAAAAGATTTTGTAAATGAGGGTGGAACAATTTTTAGTGGTATTACTTCTTATCACGATAATGGTGGAACATATTATATAGATTTTGATTCAAATAGTGGTGGTTCTACTTCTGTAAGTTCTTCTGTAGATACAGAGTTATTTGGTATGGGTGGATTATCAAGTGGTGGAGCAAATGCATTTAAAGTTAGAGTTTCTGCAACACAATCATTTAGTGATACAGGAAGTGTATCCACACCAACAGCAGCATCTAACACATACACTACACAATCAAGATTAGATTTAACAAACAGTTCATTCAGTACTACAAGTGGAATAACATTAACAAAGATAGCAACTAATGTTCCAGCAGTTATACCTGCGGCATATCAAGATGGTAAGTTTGCTGATATAGGTGGAACAAGTCAAATGAGTGGTTCTCTATCAAGAAAATATCATGCAACTAAAGGATTATTTACAAGTGTATCCTCAAGTGGTTATTATAGATTCCATGATTTAAAAGTTGCTATAGCAAGTGGTTCAGGAAATTATCAATTTGTAAATGGAACAACAAAAACACATTTCTGGGCACCAATTGATCAGATAAGTACAGATATAGGAACTAATAGTTTATCCATAGCACAAGTAACACAAAGTTACTTAACTGCAACAAGTAGAAGTTTAAGTGGTGCACCTTATTTGGTTGGAGCTACATATCACGTAAGTGCTTCGGTTCGTGGATTATTTCATCCAATGTATGCAGCATCAACAACATTAGTAGATGATAGTATAGGTTCAGTCGGTGTTGGTTCAGTAGCAGGTTCAGGTATAGATGATGTTTCTACAAGTGGTGGAACTATATCAACAGCAAATGCAGTATTTGCTTCAGATAGTGGTTCAGTTAGAGCAACAAGTGTAGTTCCAACAAGAACTGATGTTGTAAGATTTAATGCTACATATACCTTGAGTGGAGCTTCAGACGATAATATACAACAATCTTCAACTTTTACTGATTCAACATTTACAGTTGGTGTACGAGGAAGAAATAGAGCTTCAAGTCGTTCTACTTTACAAACAGAAACATTTTTCTATCATTCTGCAAGTACTTTTGGTCAACCAGCTTCAAGTGGTTCTTTAGGAGTTTATCAGAGAACACAAGGGTATGATGGTGGAAGTTTAACAGGAACAACAGAATTATTTACTGGAGAAGATTTTAGAATAGCATTAGCAGATAATGTTCAGGAGTTTGATGGAACTGCTTTTACTACAAGTTATAATGTGAGTAGATCATCACCATTGTTAGGTAATTATGATTTACAAGTAAAGCCAGGATTTTTGGTAGATCCAGGTGGTAGTTATAGATATTGGTATCCATCAAGTTATGGTAGTGGAACATATAAATACTATATACGAAGATTCCGAACTGATAGTGGAACAAAGTCAAGTATGACTGTGAATCTTAACAATACGACATTAGTGGCTTGGAATTCTACAAGTAATGGTGTGGCATGTGCATTACTATTTGAGAGTTCAGGAAAAGGAAGTGGTAATAATAGTTCTTTAGGAACGGCAAGGATATACGATCCAGTAAAAACCACAAGTAACTTGATTGAAGCAGATATATCAGCAGATAATTTTAAAAATCCATTTAGTACAGCAATTAGTTTGTATGGAAATAGTGGTGGTAGTATTTCAAGTGGAACATATACAGTTCCAATAAGAAATGCAGATGGAATGTATTTAGATAGTAATGATAATGAACTATATGTGATAGTTAGATATAAGGGTGATCCAACACCAATAGATGATATCACATTAACTTTTAGTTAAGGAATGAAATGGGACAAATAGACTCAGGATCAAAATCGAATAGACTATTAGCGTCAAGACGGTATACTCATAATACTCTTACAGCAGCTCAAGAGTCATTTACGAATGTCCTCGATTTAAGAAGTGAGGAGATATACACCAGACGATTTAAGAAGTGAGGAGATATACACCAGAGCACATCTAATTCCATCTTCAAGTTTACCACATAGTGGTAGTTCACAAAGAATGGCAGAATTTACCAAAGAGGGTCAAACTGTAACTAAATATTGGTATAGACATAAATTAACAAAATCAAATACTAATAATGAAGTTTGGTTCTTTTTAAATCCAACGGGAAGTAATGACGGTATTGGTGCTCAGTTAATAAATGCTAATCAACAAACTAATTTTATATCACCAAAATATGCAGTAGCATCATTGGCAACTTCTACAACTGCAGATTCAACTCCTGGATATTTAGCAGCTGTATATAAATCAACTTCAACAAACACATCTTCATTAGATGGAGATGATATAGTTTCAACTAACGATTATCAATTTGATTATAAAACAGGTGTTCTTCAATTTAAGAGTTCTGCTGTAGATCCAACTGATTCACAATACCTATATATGACGGTATATCAATATGTTGGACAAACTTTAAAAACTGGTTTAGAGATACAAGGTCCTCTTACTGCTTCTAATGTAACTTTTACAGGTGAATCTGACATTACAACTTTCGGTTCATCTGCTATGTCAATGATAAGTGGTTCTTGGAGAGGTGAATTAAGTTCAAGTTCAGTAACAGTTGCCGGTGGTGGAATTAGTGGTTCATCTACTTCAACTGGTTCATTTGCAAGAATAGTAGGAGATAATGGTGCATTTGTAATTGATAATGCAAAAGTAAGTGGTTCTTCTGTATCTACAGGTTCATTTGCTCATATTTCTGCTATTTCTATAGTAAGTGGTTCTTCTACTGCAACTGGTTCATTTGGTCAAGTTTTTGTAGGGGATAGATTAGTATTTAAAGATCACCAAGATAGTGGTGAATACATAGAAAGTGATGGAACAGATTTAAGTATCAATGTTGGTTCTAATGGAGATATAAATATACCTGCTAATATAGGAATGACTTTCGGTGATGACGGAGAGAAAATAGAGGGTGATGGTACTGATTTAACTATAAGTGGTAATAACATTAATCTTACTGCAGTAGCTGATGTTAATATCCCATCAGGTGTAGGACTTACATTTGCTACAGGTGAAAAACTTGAATCTGATGGTACTGACTTATCAATTACAGTTGGATCGGGTGGAGACATTAACATACCCGCTGATATCGGAATTACTTTAGGAGACGATGGTGAAAAGATAGAGGGAGATGGTACAGACCTAACAGTAGCTTCGAGTAACGATTTAAACTTAACTGCTACAACAGATATTAATATTCCTGCTAACGTAGGTCTTACTTTTGGAGATGATGGTGAAAAGATAGAGGGAGACGGAACTGATTTAACTATAGCATCGAGTGGGGCTTTAACATTATCTTCAGCTGGAAATACATTAGTTGAAACAGTTACATTTAATAACGGAGATGTAACAATACCTGGAGATTTGACTGTAACGGGTAATAGAATTGAAGCTCAAGTTGGTAGTTTACAAGTAGCTGACCATACGATTACAGTTGGAAGTGGTTCTAATAGTTCAGCTCTTATGCAAAACGCTGGTTTAGATTGGGGTGTTAGTGGAAGTGTAGCATTCTTACGATACAGACACGCTGGAACAGCAATTTCATCCAGTGCATTTTTGGAAGCACCAAAACTTACTGTAGATACAATCACTATAGATGCCGCTGAGATAGATGCAACTGGCGCATTAGATATAGATACAGGTGGTGATTTAACTTTATCTGCTACAGGTGATGTAAACATACCAGCTAATATTGGTCTTACTTTTGGAGACGATGGTGAGAAAATAGAGGGTGATGGTACTGATTTAACAATAGCTTCAAGTAATTTATTGAATTTAACAGCAACTACGGATGTAAAAATACCAGTAAATGTTGGTTTGATGTTTGGTACTCATGAAAAAATAGAAAGTGATGATACAGATTTAAGTATAACAGTTGGAAGTGGTGGTGATATAAACATACCAGCTGATATAGGATTAACATTCGGAGACGATGGCGAGAAAATTGAAGGAGACGGAACAGACCTTACAATTTCTGGTAATAATATTAATTTAACTGCAGTTGCAGATGTTAACATTCCATCAGGTGTTGGATTAACATTCGCTACGGGTGAAAAACTTGAATCTGATGGAACTGATTTAAGTATAACAGTAGGTACTGGTGGAGACATTAATATACCAGCTGATATCGGCTTAACTTTTGGTGATGATGGTGAGAAAATAGAGGGTGATGGTACTCATCTTACAATCGCATCAAGTGATAAATTAAAATTAGATGTAGCAACTGATTTAGAAATAGATGTAGATGGTGGTGATATAAAGATAACTGATGACGGAGCGCATGTCGCTGACATATCTGCTACAGCAATTAGTGGTTCTTCAGTATCTACAGGTTCATTTGCATATGTAAATGTTACTTCAAAAGTTAGTGGTTCTTCAGTATCAACTGGTTCGTTTGGTAGATTAGAAATTTTAGGTGATGCCGATATAGATGGTACTTTAGAGACCGATGCATTAACAATAAATGGAACAACATTATCCGAAACAATTTCTGATACTGTAGGAGCTATGGTTGGAAGTAATACTGAAACAGGTATTAGTGTTACTTATCAAGATGGTGATAACACATTAGATTTTGTTCTTGATGCTGCACAAACAACAATTACTTCGTTATTTGCAACTGATATTAAAATTGGTGAAGATAATGAAACAAGGATAGACTTTGGTACACCAAACGAAATTCACTTCTATGCTGGTAATCAGAGACAACTTGACCTTGAAGATGGAGTACTAAGCCCTACTTCAGATAGTGATGTTGATTTAGGTAATTCAAGCCAATACTTTAAAGACGCTTATATTGATTCAATAATAACTACAGGTAATGTGAGTGGTTCTACAGTATCTACAGGTTCTTTTGGAAGATTAGAATTAACAGGAAATGCAAATATAACTGGTGATATAACACTTGGTGGTAGTATCAATATAGGAGATGCGGCTGGTGATGATATCGTTCTTGGTGGTGAGATAAAATCAAATATTATACCTGATGCAGATGCAACTTATGATTTAGGTAGTTCAAGTAAAGGATGGAATGACTTACACTTAGGTAGTGGTGGAGTTATTAACTTAGATAATGGAGATGTAACATTAACACATTCATCAAACTTAGTAACAATAACAGGTGGAAGTACAAGAGTAGATAAGTTAGAAATAGATGGAGCAAATGACCACATCGATGTAGATACAGATATGGAGTTATTAACTTAGATAATGGAGATGTAACATTAACACATTCATCAAACTTAGTAACAATAACAGGTGGAAGCACAAGAGTAGATAAGTTAGAAATAGATGGAGCAAATGACCACATCGATGTAGATACAGATATGGTTCTAACTGCAGCAGCAGATATAACTTTAACTCCAGGTGGTGCAAATGTAAAACCAGGTAGTGATAGCGCTATTGATTTGGGTGTAAGTGGAACAGCATTTAGAGAATTATTTGTAGATGCTATTGATTTAAATGGACAAGGTAGTATTTCAGTAGGTGGAACAGGAAGAATAGATTTAGATGCTGACGATGATACTTCAGTTAGGGCTTCAGCAGATGATGTAATAACATTTGAAGCAGGTGCAGTTGATATTGCACAGATGACTGCTACTCAAGCTATTAGTGGTTCATCAATTGCAACAGGCTCATTTTCATATGTTCATGTTAGTTCAAAAGTTAGCGGTTCTTCGGTATCTACAGGATCGTTTGGTAGATTAGAAGTTGGTGGTAATACAAATCTTACAGGTAATATTACTATAGGTGGTAATATGACTCTTGGAGATGCAGATTCAGATTCAATATCTATATCTGCAGATTTAACTTCTAATTTGATACCAAATGCAGATAATACTTATGATTTAGGTAGTTCAGCAAAACAATGGAAAGATTTATATATAAATGGAATAGGTTACATAGATCAATTAGGAACTGATGGTGATCCTGTTACGGCTTATATCAACGCTGGTGAGATTGATGGAACAGTTATCGGTGGAGAATCAGCCGCAGCCGCAACAGTTACAACACTTTCAGCGACTGGAGATGTTGATTTAGGAGATGCAACAAGTGATACAATTACAGTAACAGGTCGATTTGACTCTGATATAGTACCATCTACAGATAGTGCTAGAGATTTAGGAACTTCTGCATTACAATTCGCAGAAGCTCATATTGATACTGGTTATATAGATGCAATTACTGCTACAGGAACTTCTACACTTTCTACCGTAGATATTGGAGCAGGAGCAATTGATGGAACTACTATTGGTGCTAGTTCAGCAGCAGCTGCAACATTTACAACTGTAACTACAACAGGGAATGTTAGCGGTTCATCTACAGTAACAGGATCGTTTGGTAGAGTTCAAACTGCTGGAGATATAAATGCAAGTGGAAGAGTTTATGAAAATAATACTTCAGTAATTGACCATGCAACAGCTATGGCTATAGTATTTGGAGGTTAATTTTGAAAAATTCGATATTTATAGTAGAAGAAAAGTGTAAAAATAGGAACAAATAATGGCAAATACCTTTAAAAATGCAGCAACAGGTTCTAATACAAGTATAACTACAATGTACACCTGTCCATCAGCTACAACTGGTGTTATTCACGCAATTTATGTAAGTAATGTTGATGGAACGGATGACGCTACAATAAATGTTACAGTTAGTGGTAGTGCTAATTTTCAAACAAGACGACATATAATGAAGACAGTAAATGTTCCTGCAGATTCTACCCTTATTATAGAAAAACCAATTAATTTGGGAGCGGGGGATAAATTAGAAACACAAGCATCAGCTAATGATGATCTTGAAGTATTTGCAAGTATACTGGAGATAACCTAATGGGTGATATTAGTTTTCTTGGATACAAACGAATAACAGGAAACACCGAAATTGTTGGTGATTTAGTTATTTCAGGTTCAACTACTTCTACAGGAGCTATAAAAGAGGGTGCATCTTCATTAGTTAGTTTTGGTGCATTAGAAAAAATGGTAGTAACAGAAGAAACTACAAGTCTTTTAAATTTTGAAACAATAACAGACTCTACAGGAGATGTGTTAATTTATGAAGCATTATAAAAAAGATTTAACAATGATATTTATTTAATATAGGAACAACGAATGGCTAAAGTACACTCAAGTCTAGCGACAACAGAATTACATAATCCCAAAGGTATGGGAGTAGAAAGCGCTACTGAAATAATCTTAACTATGAGCGCCTCTTTAGGTGCAGTTAGTGCAAGTGCAAGTATGGTCCCACATACAACTGATGTTTTCAATTTAGGTAGTGATTCACAAAGATGGAATAATATAACTGCTAAAGGTAATATTTCCTCATCTGCTACATCTACTGGTTCTTTCGGTAGATTAGAATTAGCAGGAAATGCAGAAATGGATGGTACACTTACTATCGCAGGTGGAACAACAACACTTGGTGATTCAGATAGTGATACTGTAGTTATAACAGCAGATTTGGCATCAAATCTTATACCAGATGCTGATGGAACAAGAGATATTGGTAGTTCAGCAGCTTCTTGGAGAAATATCCACTTAGATGGAACAGGATCTTTCAAAAATACCATTATTGAAAACAGAGAATATTTTTCAGATGCTGGTGGTGAATACATTAGTGGTGATGGAACAGATTTAACCATTACTTCTGGAAGAGATTTAAACCTTACAGCAGCAACAGATATTAATATACCAGCAGATGTCGGTCTTACTTTTGGAGATGACGCTGAGAAGATTGAAGGAGATGGAACAGACCTTACAGTTACAGGTAATAATATCAAACTTACAGCAACCGCTGATGTAGTACTAGCAGCAAATACAGGTTTAGTTCTTGATGGTTCTGGAGATGAAAAGATAGAATCGGATGGTACAGATATTTCAGTTAGTGTTGGTTCAGGTGGTGATATTAACATACCTGCTAATATTGGTTTAACTTTTGGAGACGATGCAGAAAAAATTGAAGGAGACGGAACAGATTTAACTATAACAGGTAATAATATCAACTTAACGCCAACAGCAGATGTAAATATTCCTGTTAATAAAGGAATTACTTTTGCTACTGCTGAAAAAATTGAGTCTGATGGAACTGATTTAAGTATAACTGTAGGTGGTGGCGGTGATATAAATATCCCAGCTAATATTGGTTTAACTTTTGGAGATGACGGAGAAAAGATAGAGGGCGACGGAACTGACCTTACAATAACTGGTAATAATATAAATCTTACAGGAACTGCAGACGTTAAAGTTCCAGCTAATGTAGGAATTATGCTTGGAACACACGAAAAAATAGAAAGTGATGATACAGATTTAACTATAACAGTAGGTTCTGGAGGTGATATCAATATACCTGCTAACATCGGTTTAACTTTTGGTGATGATGGTGAAAAAATTGAAGGTGATGGAACTGATTTAACTGTAGCGTCTAGCGCAGCATTAACTTTAGACGTAGGAACTGATTTAGCGATTAATGTTGATGGTGGTGATATAACTGTTTTTGATGACACAGCCCACATAGCTAATATATCTGCTACAGCAATTAGTGGTTCATCAGCTTCAACTGGATCATTTGCTTATGGTATTATTAATGACGCTTTAGGTATAGGTACAAAACAACCAGGAGCAGAATTAGAAGTTCTTGGTAATGTTAGTGGTTCAGGTACAGGTTCATTTATGCATGGATTAGTTAGAGATAGAATATATTTCTTTGATTCAGGTGGTGAATATATTTACGGTGATGGAACAGATTTAAACTTTGTATCAAGCGCTGATATCAATGTACCAGCTAATATCGGAATGACTTTCGGAGATGATGGTGAGAAAATTGAGGGTAATGGAACAGATTTAACAATAGCTTCAAGTAATGATTTACATCTAACTGCTACTACAGATATCAATATACCAGCAAATGTAGGTTTAACCTTTGGTGATGATGCTGAAAAGATTGAGGGTGATGGTACAGACTTAACCATAACTGGTAACAATATCGTTCTTTCACCAACTGCAGATGTTAAAGTTCCTGTTAACAAGGGTGTTATGTTTGGAACACATGAAAAAATAGAAAGTGATGATACAGACTTGACGATTACGGTGGGTTCTGGTGGAGATATTAATGTTGGTGCAAATATAGGAATGACTTTTGGAGATGACGGAGAAAAAATTGAAGGAGATGGAACAGACCTTACTATAGCTTCAAGTGCTAAGTTAAACTTGACTGCTACTTCTGATGTTCATGTTCCAAAGAATGTTGGTATAGTATTTGATGATAATGCAAGTGAAAAAATAGAAAGTAATGATACAGATTTAACTATCAATTCTGGCGCAGATATTAATCTTACGGCTACGACAGATATTAATGTTCCTGCAAACGTAGGAATGACTTTCGGTGATGACGGAGAAAAAATAGAAGGTGATGGTACAGATATGACTATCGCTTCAAGTGGTGTTCTAACACTATCTTCAGGTGGAAATACAGTAATTGAAACTGTTACTCTTAACGATGGTAATGTAACAATTCCAGGAGACTTGACTGTTACAGGTAATAGACTTGAAGCACAAGTTGGAAGTCTACAAGTCGCTGACCACACAATAACGGTTGGTAGTGGTTCAGCTACATCCGCACTAATGCACAATGGTGGTATTGATTGGGGTGTAAGTGGTAGTGTGGCATTTTTAAGATATAGACACGCTGGAACTGCAATATCTTCAAGTGTATTCTTAGAAGCACCTAAACTTACAGTAGATACGATTACATTAGACGCTGCTGAAATTGATGCAAGTGGCGCATTAACAATTGATACAGGTGGAGACTTAACCTTAGATGCTACAGGAGATGTAAATATCCCAGCTAATATTGGTCTTACTTTCGGTGATGACGGAGAAAAAATTGAAGGTGATGGAACTGACCTTACTGTAACAGGTAATATTATTAATTTAAGTCCTACTGCGGATGTTAAGATTCCTGCTAATAAAGGTTTAATGTTCGGTACGCATGAAAAGATTGAATCAGACGATACAGATTTAAGTTTTAGTGTCGGTAGTGGTGGTGATATTAATATTCCAGCTAATATTGGTTTAACTTTTGGAGATGACGGAGAAAAAATCGAAGGTGATGGAACTGATTTAACAATAGCAGGTAATAATGTTAAACTTACAGCAGTTGCTGATGTTATTATACCAACTAATGTCGGTTTACACTTTACAGATGCAAATGAAAAAATAGAATCAGACGGAACAGACTTTACTTTTAATTCTGGTAATGATATCAACCTAACAGCAACTACAGACGTTAACATACCATCAGGAGTTGGTTTAACTTTTGGTGATGATGGTGAAAAGATTGAAGGTGATGGTACGGACTTAACAATAGCATCAAGTGCAAAATTAAATCTAAGCGCTACCTCAGACGTTCACATACCTAAAAACGTAGGTATAGTTTTTGATGACAACGCAAGTGAGAAGATTGAATCAAACGATACTGATCTAACTGTTAACTCAGGCGCTGACATTAACTTAACGGCTACAGGTGATGTAAACATACCATCAAACGTTGGTATAACATTTGGAGACGATGGTGAAAAAATCGAAGGTGATGGTACTGATTTAACTATTAGTGCTAATAAGATTAAAATTAATTCCGCACTTGTAAGTGGTTCATCTACTTCTACAGGTTCATTTGCAAATGTATTTGTAGCAAATAGATTATCCTTTAATGACCATAGTGGAAACGCAACAGGTGAATATATAGAAAGTGATGGAACTGATTTAAGTATTAATGTAGGTGGAAGTGGTGATATTAACATACCAGCAAATATAGGAATGACTTTCGGTAATGATGGTGAAAAGATTGAAGGTGATGGTACTGATTTAACTATAACAGGTAACAATATTAATCTTACAGGAACTGCAGACGTTAAAGTTCCAGCTAACGTAGGAATTATGTTTGGAACGCATGAAAAGATTGAATCCGATGACACCGATTTAACAATTACAGTAGGTTCTGGTGGAGATATAAATATACCTGCTAATATAGGAATGACTTTCGGTGATGATGGTGAAAAGATAGAGGGAGACGGAACTGATTTAACAATAGCATCAAGTCGTTTATTAAATTTAAGTGCTACAACTGATGTTGTGATTCCAACTAATGTTGGTTTACACTTTACAGATTCAGCTGAAAAAATAGAATCTGATGGTACTGATTTTACTTTTAATTCTGGTAATGATATTAATTTAACAGCAACTACGGATGTTAATATACCAGCTAACGTAGGTCTTACATTCGGAAACGATGGTGAAAAGATTGAAGGTGATGGAACTGATTTAACAATAGCAGGTGCAAAAATAAATCTTACTGCAGAATCAGATGTCTACATACCTCAGAATATTGGATTAGTATTTGACGCTAATGGAAGTGAAAAGATTGAGTCAGATGATACAGATTTAACCATAAACTCAGGTGCTAAAATCAATCTAACAGCAACTTCGGATGTTCATATTCCAAATAACGTTGGTATAGTCTTCGGTGGAGCTAGTGAGAAGATTGAGGGTGATGGAACTGACTTAGTGATATCAGCAAACAATCTAACAGTAGATGCAGCTGCAGATATTATATTAGACGCTGGTGGTAATGATACTGTAATAAAATCAGGTGGAACTACAATCGCTTCGTTTAAGAACGCTTCAAGTGATTTCGTAATTGTTACGGATGTTGACGATAAAGACATAATATTTAAAGGACAAGATTCTACTTCTGAAATAACAGCTCTTACATTAGATATGAGTGCAGCAGGACTTGCAAACTTTAACAATGACGTTGTGGCATTCTATTCTTCAGACGAAAGATTGAAAGATAATGTGGTGAAAATTGGAGATCCATTAATGAAACTTTCAGAACTTCGTGGTGTAGAGTTTGATTGGAATGATAACAAAGAAGTATTTGCAGGTGAACATTCTTATGGTGTTATAGCACAAGAAGTAGAAAAAGTTCTTCCTGAAATCGTAACTGAAAGAGGTGATGGATATAAAGCTGTTAAATATGAGTTAATAGTTCCATTATTGATAGAATCTATCAAAGAATTACACAAAAAAGTTGAACATATTGAAAAAAATTGTGAATGTTTGAACAAGTAATTAATACTTATTAGTAACATAAATTAAGAGGAAATGTTATGGCAGAAGAGTCAAAATTGGTTGACAAATTAGAAGATTCAACCAAAGAAATTAAGTTTACAGATGAAGAGTTAGAGTCTTTGAAACAAATTCAACAAGACTATCTCGAATGTCAAACTGCATTTGGTCAAGTAGCAATTCAAAAAATCGCACTTCAACAACAGATAGATGGATTAGCAAAATCTGAAGAAGAATATGCTAAGAAGTATTCTGATACTCAAGCAAAAGAGAGAGAAGTTGCTAAAGAATTGAATGACAAATATGGATCAGGTAATTTAGACCCTGAAACTGGTGTATTTACACCAAATAGTTAAAAAAAACTTTAAAAAACGAAGAAAAATCCCCACATTGTTGTATTTGGGGATTTTTGTTTATACTTATAAATAACTAATTTTCTTTATAAAATTAAAACTCATTTAGGAGAAACTCAATGGCTGAAAGAATCGTAAGTCCTGGTGTATTTACACAAGAGAAAGACTTATCATTTCTTCCACAGGGTATAGCAGACATTGGTGCGGCAATTATAGGTCCCACCGTTAAAGGTCCAGCTTTTACACCTACTATTCTGAATAACTATTCGGAATATGAAGAAATGTTTGGTGGTCTCGACAGACGTTATTATACACCATATACTGTACAACAATATTTACGTTCCGCTGGTTCGGTAACGGTCGTGAGGGTTTTGGGACTAGGTGGATATAAACCTGATATAATTACACTATCATCAAATGGCGCCAATGAATGGGGTGATACAACATTTGCCGTTTTAGCACCATCACGTGGTGGAACAAACGGAACTGCTGATTTGACACCATCAACGGGTAGTGGAACATTTGCAGCATATACGTTAACAGTTAGTGGAAGTGGTATTACTACTTACACAAAAACTATTTCGTTTAGTACTTCAAGTGCAAATTATATTGGAGATGTCCTTAGTACAGATCCTCAGATAGCAGATGATGGAGCGGGAACTACAGTTCCAGTCTATCTTTACAAAAACTTCAAAGGCATACAATCCGCAAGTGGTTCAGGTGCTTGGACAGCAATTAGTTGTTCAACAAGTACACTTGATTTAAATTCAGGTGTAGCTACATATGATACGGATGGTAATGCTGATTCGTGGACTGGTAACAAAGATTATAGTGTTGCTAGAACACCTTACATACAATCACAGTTGGTAGCTGGTGCAAGATATAACTTATTCAGAGTTTATACTCGTTCACATGGAACGATTATGAGTAAGAGTTATAAAGTTAATGTCTTGAATATAAAAGCAGCATCGGCTGTAGCAGGTAGTGATTATGGAACATTTTCATTACAAGTTCGACATCATGCACCAAATAAAACAAAAGATAATCAAATAGTAGAACAATATGACAACTTGACATTTGATCCAGAAGCAGCAAATTATTTCGCTAAAGTAATTGGTGATAGATTTGTTGAAATTGATTCAAATGGTAAGTTAACATATAAAGGTGATTATCCAAACATGAGTAAACATATTCGTGTTGGTGATTACAAGAATTTAGAAAACCATCCAACGACAGTTGTTCCTATGGGTCATGGCGCGGTAAATATACCAGTAGCTAATGCACCAAGTGCTTCTTTCATTAGGACACAGGAAAATTCTAATGGTGATTTTGATTCAAATATATTCTACGGATTTTGCTTTGATATGGATAAACGTCCTGACAATGCAGAATACTTATCACCAATTTATAAGACAGCAGCTACAACGGGTAATGTCTCTATGTCTATTGAAAATATGTTAGGTCACGCTGATGCAAGTACATTAGCATCTACATATTCAGACGCTACAGAGAATATTACATTAGCATTGTCAGCAATCCAACAAAGGAAATTTACAGTTCCTTTCCAATGGGGATTTGATGGTGATAATCCTGGTAATCCAAAACTTACAGGTAATGACATAAGTGCAACAAACACTATGGGATTTGATATCTCAAGTGCTACAGCAAGTGGTTCAGTAGCTTATAAAAGAGCAATTAATGCAATAAGTAATCCTGATGAGTTTGATATCAACTTGTTGGTAACACCTGGTGTGATACATAGATTACATCCAAAAGTAACGAATCATGCAATATTGAAAATTGAAGCAAGAGCAGACGCTTTCTATGTTATGGATTCAGCAGCATACGATGATAGTATTGCTGTTACAACAAATACTGTAAGTGCTTTGGATACTAATTATGCAGGAACATATTACCCCTGGGTTAAGATAGTTGATGGAGATACAAACAGACCAGTTTGGGTCCCACCATCAGTTGTATTACCTGGAGTAATTGCATTTACTGATAAAGTCGCACACGAATGGTTCGCACCAGCAGGTTTGAATCGTGGTGGTTTGACTACAGTATTAGAAGCTAAAACAAGATTAACACACGCTGAAAGAGACGATCTCTATGAAGAAAGAGTTAATCCAATAGCTTCATTCCCAGGTCAAGGTGTTGTTGTCTTCGGACAAAAAACATTACAATCTAAACCATCAGCATTAGATAGAATCAATGTTCGTAGGTTATTGATAGCAATGAAGAAATTCATCGCATCATCTTCAAGATACTTAGTATTTGAACAAAATACAGTAGCTACACGAAACAGATTCTTGAATATTGTTAATCCTTATCTTGAAAGTGTACAATCCAATAGTGGTTTAAGTGCATTTAAAGTAGTAATGGATGAAACTAACAATACTCCAGATGTTGTGGATAGAAACAGATTAGTTGGACAGATATTTATTCAACCTACAAGAACTGCTGAGTTCATTGTGTTGGATTTTGTTGTTCAACCTACAGGTGCATCGTTTCCTGAATAAGTTTAACTTATAAATAACGCTGACGTATAATGAAAACCCCGACTTCGGTTGGGGTTTTTCTTTTTGTATAAAACTTCTATAAAACTAATAAAAAGTATATAATATACATATTACTTATTTTTTAATTTTTTGATATTTATATTAGAAGATACAAAATGCTTTTAATGGAGACAATAATGCCTGACATTTTAGATACTAATGAAATATTTTTTACCCCGTTTGAACCGAAAACAAAAAATCGGTTTATTATGTATATTGAGGGTATACCATCTTATTTAGTCAAAGCAGCTGCAAGACCTCAGATACAGTTTGAGGAAATGATTTTAGACCATATCAATGTCAAAAGACATTTAAAAGGTAAAGGAACTTGGCAGCCAGTTGATATAACATTATACGATCCAGTTGTTCCAAGTGGTGCACAAGCAGTTATGGAATGGGTTCGTTTAGGACATGAATCCGTAACAGGTAGAGATGGATATGCAGATTTTTATAAGAAAGATGTTACATTCAATATGTTAGGTCCAGTCGGAGATGTAGTTGAAGAATGGACTTTAAAGGGTGCTTATGTAGCAACAGCAAATTTTGGTGAGGTGGCTTTCGAATCTAATGAGCCAGCAGACATCACCTTAACACTACAATATGATTACGCAATATTACAATTCTAATTAATAGGAGTTAAAAATGAGTGAATGGATAGCAGCAAATTGGGAATATGTACTAGTCGTTATTTACGCTTTAGAAAAAATCGTGAAAATGACCCCGACAAAATATGACGATATCTTATTTGATATGTTACTTAAACCAATTAAAGAGAAATT
>Ga0209992_10000181_pt1 | contig 88029 bp, 58 predicted proteins | sample 2SBtaG_2_FD_182564 | JGI IMG/M metagenome (GOLD analysis project Ga0209992, IMG submission 182564) | Deep subsurface microbial communities from Kolumbo volcano to uncover new lineages of life (NeLLi) - 2SBTROV12_ACTIVE470 metaG (SPAdes)... | ecosystem: Environmental > Aquatic > Marine >... | reverse complement strand
CGTGGGGCTTGTCGCGAACGAACTTCTCCTTGGCCATCACATCCTCCGTCCTGGTGCGGACGTTGTCGAAACTTCAGTGTTTTCCGCCCCTTAGAGACGGAGAGGAGGTCGCTTCAAGCGGCCTCCTCAGATGCGGTCCAGGTGGAACTCAAGAGAGCCCCCAACCCTGGAGCCGGCGAACTATGCAGAACGGATTTGGGGTCGTCAACCGTTTACGTCGATCGATCCGCGTCCCCCGAATCGGACTCCTCAGTAACCCCCTCGAAGTCGCAGGACGATCGCGTCCTGCACGTTTCTGGGAGTCGGCTGATAGTCGAGGAATTGCATGGACTTGTCTCCTCTGCCCTGGGTCAGGGATCGGAGATCGCCCACGTATCCGAAGAGCTCGGCCAGGGGCACCTCCGCTCGGAGCGTCTGGCGGTTACCCCGCATCTCCATGCTCCCGACCTTGCCCCGGCGCGCGTTGACGTCCCCGATCACCGCCCCGAGGTACTCCTCCGGAACGATGCAGGTGAGCTCCATGATCGGCTCCAGCAGCACCGGCGACGCCTTCTTGCAGGCGTCCTGGAAGGCCATCCCGGCGGCGATCTTGAAGGCGATCTCGCTCGAATCGACGTCGTGGAAGGAGCCCCCGAGCAGGGTCGCCTTGATGTCCACCATGGGGAAATCGGCGAGCACGCCGCGCTCCAGGGACTCCTCGAAGCCGGAGCGGATCGCGGGGATGAACTCGCGAGGGATCTGCTCGGCGTCGCTCTGGTCCTCGAAGTCGAAGCCTTCGCCGCGCTCCCGGGGCGACACCCGGACCTGCACGTGCCCGTACTGGCCCTTCCCCGCGGCCTGCCGGACGAACCGACCCTCGGCCTCGCCGTCCGCCTGCACGGTCTCGCGGTAGGCCACCTGGGGCTTGCCCACGTTGGCCGCGACCTTGTGCTCCCGCTGGAGCCGATCCACGAGGATCTCGAGGTGCAGCTCGCCCATGCCCGAGAGGATCGTCTGCCCCGACTCCACGTCGACCTTGCGGCGGAACGTCGGATCCTCGAGCGCGAGCTTGTCGAGGGCCTCGCCGAGCTTGTCCTGGTCTGCCTTCGTCTTCGGCTCGATCGCGATGTCGATGACCGGATCCGGAAAGTCCATGGACTCGAGCAGCACCGGGGCGCCGGGCACGGTGAGCGTGTCGCCGGTCGTCGTCCACTTGAGGCCGACGGCGGCCACGATGTCGCCTACGCGGATCGTCTTCAGCTCCTCGCGCTTGTTGGCGTGCATGAGCAGCAGCCGCGAGAAGCGCTCCTTGCGATCGCGCGTCGTGTTCTGGACGGCCTTGCCGACGGCGACGGAGCCCGAGTAGACGCGCAGGTAGGTCAGGTTCCCCACGAAGGGGTCGAACATGATCTTGAACGCGAGGGCGCAGAAGGGCTCGGACTCGGCCGGCGCCCGCTCGATCCGCTTCGTCTCGTCCTTCGGCGACATGCCCACGACGGGGGGGAGCTCGTCCGGCGACGGGAGGTAGTCGACGACGGCGTCGAGCAGGGGCTGCACGCCCTTGTTCTTGAACGCGCTGCCGCAGAAGGCCGCGATGAACCGGCGAGAGATGACGGCCTTGCGCGCCGCCGCCTGCAGCGCGTCCCTCGAGATCGTCTCGCCCTCGAGGTAGGCCTCGGCGAGGTCGTCGTCGTCCTCGACGATCGCCTCGATCAGGATCTCACGACGGGCCTCGACGGCGTCCGCGTACTCGGAGGGGATCTCGATCTCCTCGAACACCGCGCCGAGCGATCCGCTGTCGTATCGGTACGCCTTCAAGCGCAGCAGGTCGATGACGCCCTCGTGGTGCTCCTCGGAGCCGAGGGGCAGCTGGAAGGCCACCGGGCGCGCGCCGAGGCGCTCCTCCATCTGCTCCAGCACGGCCGGGAAGTTCGCCCCGACACGATCCATCTTGTTGACGAAGGCGATCACCGGCACCGAGTACTTCTCGGCCTGGCGCCACACCGTCTCGGACTGCGCCTCGACGCCCTCCACCGCGGAGTAGAGGGCGATCGCCCCGTCGAGGACGCGCAGCGACCGCTCCACCTCGACGGTGAAGTCGACGTGGCCGGGCGTGTCGATGATGTTGATCTGGTGGTCGTCCCAGAAGCACGTCGTGGCCGCCGACGTGATCGTGATCCCGCGCTCCTGCTCCTGCTCCATCCAGTCCATCACGGCGGTGCCGTCGTGGACCTCGCCGATCTTGTGGGACCGGCCGGTGTAGAAGAGGATTCGCTCGGTGCAGGTGGTCTTGCCTGCATCGATGTGCGCCATGATCCCGATGTTTCGGACGCGGGAGAGCTCGGTCATCTCACGTTCCGTTCGGCGCGGGGCCGGGGGGATCGGCGCGGGGCCCGTCGAGGGGCCCCGGGGGGTCTACCAGCGGTAGTGGGCGAACGCCTTGTTGGCCTCGGCCATGCGGTGCGTGTCTTCGCGCTTCTTCACGGCGGCGCCGCGGCCGTCGGCGGCGTCCATCAGCTCCGAGGCGAGCTTGTCGACCATCGACCGACCGGGACGCTGGCGGGCGTAGTTGCGGACCCATCGCATGGCGAGCGCCATCCGACGGTCGGGCCGCACCTCGACGGGCACCTGGTAGGTGGCACCACCGACACGGCGGCTCTTCACCTCGATGACGGGCATCACGTTCTCGAGCGCCTTCTTGAAGATGCGCAGCGGATCGTCGTCCCGGCGCTCGGCGATCCGGTCGAACGCACCGTAGAGGATGCGCTCGGCGGTCGACTTCTTGCCGTCGAACATCAACGTGTTGACGAAGCGGGTGACGAGGGTGTCGTGGAACTTCGGATCGGGGAGCGGCTGGCGCTTTTCGACTGCGCGACGGCGGGGCATCGTAGTTCTCCTTACCTAGCGCTTCGGGCGCTTGGCGCCGTACTTCGAACGCGACTGACGGCGATCGGACACGCCGACGGAGTCGAGGACGCCGCGGATGATGTGGTAGCGAACACCGGGCAGGTCCTTCACACGACCGCCGCGGATGAGCACCACGGAGTGCTCCTGAAGGCTGTGACCCTCGCCGGGGATGTAGGACGTGACCTCCATCCCGTTGGTGAGGCGCACACGCGCGACCTTGCGAAGCGCCGAGTTCGGCTTCTTCGGCGTGGTCGTGTAGACGCGCGTACAGACCCCCCGCTTCTGCGGGCAGGACTTGAGGGCCGGAGAAGCGCTGCGCTCCTTGCGGTCCTTGCGGCCCATGCGGACCAGCTGGTTGATCGTCGGCATTCAATCGCTCCGTGAGCCCTGCCTTCGCACCTTCGAAGTGCAGGGAATTACTTGCCTTCTACAATCGCTCCGGGTCCCGCGTTTTCCGCCCTCGGACCCAGAGCCCGCGGACGGTAGTGGAGCCCCGAACGGCTGTCAACAGGATCCGTTCTAGGAAGCCGCGGCCTCGGACGGCGCGGCGCCCTGATCGGCCCCCTCGTCGTCCTCGAGTCCGAGGCGCTGGTAGATGGTGTAGCCCGTCCCCGCGGGGATGAGCCGACCCATGATCACGTTCTCCTTGAGGCCGCGCAGGAAGTCGATCTTCCCCTGAATGGCGGCCTCGGTGAGCACCCGCGTCGTCTCCTGGAAGGAGGCGGCGGAGATGAACGACTCGGTCGAGAGCGACGCCTTCGTGATCCCGAGCAACATCGGCTCGGCGATCGCGGGGGTTCCGCCCGACTCGACCACGCGCTGGTTGGCGGCCTCGAAGATCGCCTTCTCGACCGACTCGTCGACCAGGAAGTCGGTGTCACCCGGCTTCTTGATCCGCACGCGCTTCAGCATCTGGCGAACGATCACCTCGATGTGCTTGTCGTTGATCTTGACGCCCTGGAGTCGGTAGACCTCCTGGACCTCGTCCACGAGGAACCGGGCCAGCGCCTTCTCGCCCTTGATCCGCAGGAGATCGTGGGGGTTGGCGGCGCCGTCCATGAGGGCGTCACCCGAGCGGACGTAGTCGTCCTCCCGCACCGAGATGTGCTTGCCCTTCGGGATCAGGTACTCGCGCGGCTCGCCGCCCTCTTCGGGGGTGACGACGACGCGGCGCTTGCCCTTGTAGTCCTTGCCGAAGCTGACGAAGCCGTCGATCTCGGTGACCACGGCCACGTCCTTCGGCTTGCGGGCCTCGAAGAGCTCGGCGACTCGGGGCAGACCACCGGTGATGTCCTTGGTCTTGAGCATCTCCCGCGGGATTCGCCCGAGGACGTCGCCCGGCTGGACCTCGTGGCCGTTCTCGACCGAGAGGTTCGCCGAGACCGGCATGTGGTACGTCGACTCCTTCTTGCCCGCGCTCTTGATGACGAGGCGGGGCTTCAGGGTGGCGTCGCGGCTCTCGATGATGACCTTGCGGTTGATCCCGGTGAACTCGTCCACCTGGTCCTGCATGGTCATGCCTTCGATGATGTCGAGGAAGTGGATCTTGCCCGGCACCTCGGCGAGCACGGGAATCGCGAAGGGCTCCCACTCGGCGATGAGGTCCCCCTTCTTGACCGTGGAGCCGTCCTGCTTGTGCAGCACGGCGCCGTAGATCATGGAGTACTTCTCCTTCTCGCGACCCGTGTCGTCTCGGATGACCGCCTCACCGTTGCGGTTCATGACCACGAGCTTGCCCTCGCGGTTCACGATGGTCCGCACGTTGGTGAAGCTCAGCGTGCCGTCGTGGTGCGCCTCGTGCGTCGACTGCGCCGCGCGCTGCGAGGCCGTACCACCGACGTGGAAGGTACGCATCGTCAGCTGCGTGCCGGGCTCGCCGATGGACTGGGCCGCGATGACGCCGATGGACTCACCGATGTTCACGACCTTGCCGCGCGCGAGGTCGCGCCCGTAGCAGAGGACGCAGACGCCGCGCTCGGACTCGCAGGTGAGCGTCGAGCGGATGAAGACCCGGTCCACGCCCGCGTCGTCGATCTTGTGGATGTCGTCCTCGGTGAGGACGGTGTCCCGAGGCGTGAGCACCTCGCCGCTGTGCGGGTCGAGCAGGTCGGCCGCGATCGTGCGCCCGAGGATGCGCTCGGCGAGCGGCTGGATGACCTCGCCCGCCTCGACCAGGGCACGAACCTCGACGCCGTCCTCGGTGCCGCAGTCGTTGTTGGTCACGATGAAGTCCTGCACCACGTCCACGAGGCGCCGCGTCAGGTAACCCGAGTTGGCGGTCTTGAGGGCGGTGTCGGCCAGACCCTTGCGAGCACCGTGCGTCGAGATGAAGTACTCGAGCACCGTCAGCCCCTCACGGAAGTTCGCCGTGATGGGACGCTCGATGATCTCGCCGGACGGCTTGGCCATGAGGCCTCGCATGCCCGCGAGCTGCCGAATCTGCGTGTTGGAGCCGCGAGCGCCCGAGTCCACCATCATGTAGATGGAGTTGAAGGACTGGACTCGCCGCTCCTGGGTGCCGTCGCCGCTGCGGACGAGCTCCGTGCCGAGCTCCTCGATCATCTCGGTGGAGATGTCCTCGGTGACCTTGGCCCAGATGTCGACGACCTTGTTGTACTTCTCACCGACGGTGATCAGGCCCTCGGAGTACTGCTCCTCGGTCTCCTCGACCTCGGAGTAGGCCGAATCGAGCAGCTTCTGCTTGCGGCCGGGGATCGTCATGTCCGCGATGCAGATGGACACGCCCGCGCTCGTCGCGCGCTCGAAGCCGAGGCGCATGAGGTGGTCGGCCAGCAGCACGGTGGCCTTCGGCCCGGCGATGCGGAAGCAGCGGTCGATCAGCTTGCCGAGCGCGCCCTTGTCCATCGTGCGGTTGATCAGGGAGAAGGGCAGCCGCTGGGGGAGGATCTCGTAGAAGAGGACCCGCCCGCAGGTGGTGTCGACGACCACGGTGTCCATGCCCTCGGGGCGCGAAGCCTTCTCCTCACGGCCCTCGGTCGCGAGGTCGCGGTCGAGGCGCAGGCGGATGCGGGCGTGCAGCCCGAGCGCACCGGCGTCGTGAGCCTGACGGACCTCCTCCACGGAGCTGTAGTAGCCCGAGAAGTAGGGCTCGCCCTCGGCCATGGAGGTCTCGAGGGTCTCGAGGTCGAACTCGCCGTCCTGGAACACCTTCTCGCGCGTCATGTAGTAGGCGCCGAGGACGATGTCCTGGGAGGGCTGGATGATCGGGCTGCCGTGGGCGGGGCTGAGGATGTTGTTCGTGGACATCATCAGCACGCGGGCTTCGATCTGCGCCTCGATCGAGAGGGGCAGGTGGACGGCCATCTGGTCGCCGTCGAAGTCCGCGTTGAAGGCGGTGCAGACGAGGGGGTGCAGGCGAATGGCCTTGCCCTCGACGAGCACCGGCTCGAAGCCCTGGATGCCGAGGCGGTGGAGGGTCGGCGCGCGGTTCAGGAGCACGGGGTGCTCGCGAATCACTTCGTCCAGGATGTCCCAGACCTCGCCCTTCTCCTTCTCGACCATCTTCTTGGCGGCCTTGATCGTGGTGACGAGGCCGCGCTCTTCGAGCTTGTTGTAGATGAACGGCTTGAACAGCTCGAGCGCCATCTTCTTCGGCAGACCGCACTGGTGCAGGCGGAGGTTCGGGCCGACCACGATGACCGAACGGCCCGAGTAGTCGACGCGCTTGCCGAGGAGGTTCTGACGGAAGCGACCCTGCTTGCCCTTGAGCATGTCGGACAGGGAGCGCAGCGGGCGCTTGTTCGGGCCCGTGAACGTCTTGCCGCGACGGCCGTTGTCGAACAGGGCGTCGACGGCCTCCTGCAGCATCCGCTTCTCGTTGCGGATGATGATCTCGGGAGCGGCGAGCTCCTGGAGGCGCTTCAGCCGGTTGTTCCGGTTGATGACGCGACGGTAGAGATCGTTCAGGTCCGACGTGGCGAAGCGGCCGCCGTCGAGCGGGACCAGCGGGCGGAGGTCCGGCGGGATCACCGGGACCACCTCCAGCATCATCCACTCGGGCCGGTTGCCCTTGCTGAACTGGAACGCCGTGACCGTCTTGAGGCGCTTGCTGCACTTCTTGCGGGCGGCCTCGGAAGTCGCGGTGCGCATGGCCTCGCGCAGCTCGGTGGCGAGCGCGGGGATGTCCAGCTCGGAGAGCATCCCGCGGATCACCTCGCCGCCCATCCCGACGTCGAAGGTGTCCCAGCCGAACTCGCCGATCGCGTCCTGGTACTCGTCCTCGGAGAGGATCTCGCCGACCTTGAGGGTCGTCGTGCCCGGATCCGTGACGATGTAGGACTCGCAGTACAGCACCCGCTCGAGGTGCTTCAGCGACACGTCCAGCAGGTTGCCGATGCGGCTCGGCAGGCTCTTCAGGAACCAGATGTGCGCGACGGGCGTCGCCAACGTGATGTGGCCGAGCCGCTCACGTCGCACCTTGCTCTGAATGACCTCGACGCCGCACTTCTCGCAGGTGATCCCGCGGTGCTTCATGCGCTTGTACTTGCCGCAGATGCACTCGTAGTCCTTCACGGGACCGAAGATCTTCGCGCAGAAGAGACCGTCACGCTCCGGCTTGAACGTCCGGTAGTTGATGGTCTCCGGCTTCTTGACCTCGCCGTAGGACCAGGACCGGATCTTCTCCGGGCTGGCCAGTGCGATGCGCACGGCGCTGTAGGACAGCGGGTTCTTCGGCTTATCGAACAAGTTGTAAAGGTCGCGCAAGACTCGTCCCTCCAAAGGGAGGTGGGATGGGATGGCTTCGAATGTCTGGGTCGGTTACGACAGGAGCGGCTCGGGGTCAGGCCATGGGGGGAGAGGTCGACTCCGTCTTGTCCTCGATGAGCTGGACATCGAGGGCGAGAGACTGCAGCTCCTTCACCAACACGTTGAAGGACTCGGGGAGCCCCGCTTCGAGGGTGTTCTCCCCCTTCACGATGGACTCGTACATGCGGGTCCGGCCGACGACGTCGTCGGACTTCACCGTGAGGAACTCCTGCAGGCCGTAGGCGGCGCCGTAGGCTTCCATCGCCCAGACCTCCATCTCGCCGAGCCGCTGGCCACCGAACTGGGCCTTGCCGCCGAGAGGCTGCTGGGTGACGAGGCTGTACGGACCGATGCTCCGCGCGTGGATTTTGTCGTCCACGAGGTGGTGCAGCTTCAGCATGTACATGACGCCGACGGTGACTTCGTGGTCGAAGGCCTCGCCGGTGCGTCCGTCGAACAGCGTGATCTGACCCTTCTTGGGCAGGCCGCCGAGGCGCAAGTGGTCGTGGATCTCCTCCTCGCGGGCACCCTCGAACACGGGGGTGGCGAAGAAGACGCCCTCGGAGCACTTCGCCGCGAAACCGATGATCTCCTCGTCGGACGCGGCCTGGAGCCAGGACTTCACCTTCGCGTTCTCGCGGTAGACCTCCGAGAAGTAGGCGCGGACCGACGCGGCCGGAGCGTCCTCTTCCAGGAAGGTGCGCGCCTGGGCGGCGATGCCGACGGCGGCCCAGCCGAGGTGCGTCTCGAGGACCTGCCCGACGTTCATCCGGGAGGGCACGCCGAGCGGGTTGAGGACGATGTCGACCGGGCGCCCGTCGGGCAGGTACGGCATGTCGGCCTCGGCGAGCACCTTCGAGATGACGCCCTTGTTGCCGTGACGGCCGGCCATCTTGTCGCCGACGCTCAGCTTCCGCTTGATGGCGAGGTAGACCTTGACCAGCTTGATGACGCCCGGCGGGAGCTCGTCGCCCTGCTTGAGGCGGTCGATGCGGCCGCCGAAGGTCATCTCGATGAGCTCGAGCTGCTCGCGGACCGAGTCGATGAGGTGGAAGACCTTCTCTTCGACGTCCTGACCGCCCACGACCGAGATGTCGTTCCAGCGCGACAGCGGCAGCTCGGACACGCGAGGGGCGGTGAACTCCTCGCCCTTCTCGATGTAGACGTGGCCCTCTTCGTCCGCGATGGCGGCGGCCGCGGAGCGACCGTCCAGGATCGTGACGAGCTTGCGCTCGGCCGAGGCGATGATGGTGCGCATCTCCTCGTCCTGGTCCTTGAAGATGCGGGCGATCTGCGCGTTCTGGATGTCCTTGGCGCGCTCGTCCCGCTCCACCCCTTCGCGGCTGAAGATCTGCGCGCCGATGACCGTGCCGGTCACGCTCGGCGGAACCCGCAGCGAGGTGTCGCGGACGTCGCCCGCCTTCTCGCCGAAGATGGCGCGGAGCAGCTTCTCCTCGGGAGAGAGCTGCGTCTCGCCCTTGGGCGTGATCTTGCCCACGAGGATGTCGCCCGACTTGATCTCGGCGCCGACGCGGATGATGCCGCTCTCGTCGAGGTCCTTGAGCGCCTCTTCGCCGACGTTCGGGATGTCGCGGGTGATCTCTTCCTTGCCGAGCTTCGTGTCGCGCGAGGCGATCTCGAACTCCTCGATGTGGATGGACGTGAACACGTCCTCCTTCACGAGCCGCTCGGAGATGAGGATGGAGTCCTCGAAGTTGTAACCGCCCCAGGGCATGAACGCGACGATGACGTTCGCGCCGAGGGCGAGTTCGCCGGTGTCCGTGGCGGGACCGTCGGCGATGACGTCGTTGGCGTCGACCCAGTCGCCCTTGCGGACGATGGGCTTCTGGTTGATGGACGTCGACTGGTTGGAGCGGCGGAACTTGACCAGGTTGTAGATGTCGATCTCGGAGCCGATTTCGCCGTCGGTCTCGTCGGTCTTGATCACGATCCGGGTCGCGTCCACGGACTCGACGGTGCCGGGCCGGCGGGAGACGACGGTGACGCCGGAGTCCCGCGCGACGTAGCGCTCGATGCCGGTGCCGACGAACGGCGCCTGCGTCTTGATGAGCGGCACCGCCTGACGCTGCATGTTGGAGCCCATGAGCGCGCGGTTGGCGTCGTCGTGCTCGAGGAAGGGCACCAGCGAGGCGGCCACCGAGACCAACTGGTTCGGCGACACGTCCATGCGCGTGACCTCTTCGGCGGGCGCGAGGGCGAACTCACCCTGGGCGCGGGCAGAGACCCGCTCGAGGGTGAACTTGCCGCTCTCGTCGAACGCGGCGTTCGCCTGGGCGATGACCTCGTTCTCCTCCTCCAGGGCGGAGTGGAACTTCACGTCGTCGCTCACGATCGAGTCGGCGACGAGCCGGTAGGGCGTCTCGATGAAGCCGAACTCGTTCACTCGGGCGTAGGTCGACAGCGACGCGATGAGGCCGATGTTGGGACCTTCCGGCGTCTCGATCGGGCAGATACGACCGTAGTGGGTGACGTGCACGTCGCGGACGTCGAAGCCCGCACGCTCGCGCGTCAGACCTCCGGGGCCGAGGGCCGACAGGCGCCGCTTGTGGGTGACCTCCGACAGCGGGTTCGTCTGGTCCATGAACTGCGAGAGCTGGCTGGACCCGAAGAACTCCTTGATCACCGCCGAGACCGGCTTGGCGTTGATCAGGTCGTGCGGCATGAGGGTCTCGATCTCGGAGAGGCTCATGCGCTCCTTGATCGCCTTCTCCATGCGGACGAGGCCGATGCGGAACTGGTTCTCGAGGAGCTCGCCGACCGGACGCACGCGGCGGTTGCCGAGGTGGTCGATGTCGTCGATCTCGCCGCGGCCGTTGCGCAGCTCGATGAGGTACCGGACCGTGCGCATGATGTCGTCACGCGTCAGGGTCGTGTGGTTGATGTCGAGGTCGAGCTCGAGCTTGTGGTTGACCTTCAGGCGGCCGACGCGGCTGAGGTCGTAGCGCTCGCTGTTGAAGAAGAGGTTCTCGAAGAAGGCGAGGGCCGTCTCGTACGTCGGCGGGTCGCCGGGGCGCAGGCGACGGTAGATCTCGATGATCGCCTCTTCGGTGGCCGAGATCTTGTCGACCAGGAGGGTGTCGCGCAGGAACGAGCCCACCGACACGTGGTCGATGAACAGCACCTCGAAGGCCTCGATGCCGCGCTCGCGGATCTCCTGGAGGGCCTCCTCGGTGATCTCCTCGTTGGTCTCGACGACGATCTCGCCGCTGTTGAGGTCCACGATGTCGTGGGCCGCGACCTTCGGGGTGCCGGGGCCGTCGCCGCCGGTGATCTCCTCGTCGAGGACCGGAAGCTCGGCGACCTCGGCCTTCTTCATCCGCTTGATGGCGGCGCGGGTGACCTTCTTGCCTTCCTTCACGAAGACGGTGCCGTCCACGCCGACGATGGGCGCGAGGGCCTTCTGACCGACGAGCAGGGCGGGGTTGAAGTCCTTGGCCAGGGCGCCGCCTCGGACGTGGATGGTCTCGGTGTCGTAGAAGTAGTTGAGGATCTCCTCGGTGTCGTAGCCGAGGGCCCGCAGCAGCACGGTCGCGGGCAGCTTCCGGCGGCGGTCGATGCGGACGTGGAGGATGTCCTTGGTGTCGAACTCGAAGTCGATCCACGAACCGCGGTTCGGGATGACGCGCGCGCTGAAGATGACCTTCCCGGAGTAGGTCGTCTTGTGCTGCGAGTCGAAGAAGACGCCGGGGGAGCGGTGCAGCTGGCTCACCACCACGCGCTCGGTGCCGTTCACGATGAAGGTGCCGGACTCGGTCATGATCGGCAGCTCGCCGAAGTAGACCTCCTGCTCCTTGATGTCCCGGATGTTCTGGGACTCGGTCTCCTCGTCGACGTCCCAGACGACGAGGCGCACGGTCACCTTGAGGGGCGCCGCGTAGGTCATGCCGCGCTGACGGCACTCGTCGACCTCGTACTTCGGCTTCTCGAAGGTGTACGAGACGAACTGAAGGCTCGCGGTCTGGTTGAAGTCCTCGATGGAGAACACGCTGTTGAAGACCTTCTGAAGGCCGCGGTTCTCACGCTTGGCCGGATCTACGTCGGCCTGGAGGAAACTCGCATACGACTTCTTCTGGATCTCGATCAGGTTGTGGACATCCACGACCTTGTCGATCTTCTCGAAGGAACGGCGGAAACGAGCGTTGTTCGCGAGCAGCGATGTGGCCATTACGGCTCCCTTGCGGGTCGAAACGATTGCGGGGTGGGACGACCCCGCGAAGAAATGGACTCAGCGGACACCCCGAAAACCGGGGTGCCCGCTTCGAATCAACTGTCGTAGAGCGGGAGGCTCTACTTGATGGTCGCCGAGGCCCCGGCGGCCTCGAACTTGCCCTTGATCTCGTCGGCCTCCTCCTTGGAGACGCCCTCCTTGACGGGACGCGGGAGGTTCTCGACGAACTCCTTCGCCTCCTTGAGGCCGAGACCGAGGACCGTGCGGACGGTCTTGATCGCCTGGATCTTCTTGTCGCCGAAGTCGACGAGCTCCACCGTGAACTCGGTCTGCTCCTCGGCAGCCTCGGCAGCACCACCGGCGGGACCGGCGACGACGGCCGTGGGAGCGGCGGCGGACACGCCGAGCACATCCTCCAGCTCCTTCACGAGCTCGGAGAGCTCCAGGACAGTCAGGTTCTTGATGTAGTCGATGACGTCGTTACGCTCGATAGCCATGATTAAGACTCCTTGCCGGCTATGGTCTTTGCGAGTGGGAGGGAACAGGCCCGAACCCGACGATGGTCTTTCGTATTCCCCGACCGGCGAATCCGGCGGGCAATACGCGGGCCCTGTCGCCCGCTTGATTGATTACTCGGCCGCCCCGCCCTCTTCGAGCTTGTCCTTGTAGGCGACGAGCACGTTGAGGATCTGGCGGTTGGCGTTGGCGAGGACGCTCACCAGGTAGCGCGCCGGGGCGTTGAGGACGCCGAGGAGCATGGCCTGGAGGACCTCCTTGCTCGGCAGGTCGGCCAAGGCCTTGACCTGCGCGGGGGTGATCACCTTGCCGTCGAGGACGCCGCCCTTGATGACGAGGTGGTCCTTGTGGGCCTTGGCGAAGTCGAGGAGCGCCTTGGCGCCGCCCACGACGTCCTCGTAGCCGAGGAGGACCGCGTTCGTGCCCACGAAGAAGTCGCTCAGCGACTCCATGTCGGTGCCGTCGATCACGCGCTTGAACAGCGTGTTCTTGACGATGCGGAACTCGTTCCCCTCGATGTCGGAGAGTGTCTTGCGGAACTCGGTGAGGTCGTTCACGCCGATGCCGCGGTAGTCGGTGACCACCGCCATGCGGGCGCGGCTGAGCTTCTCGCCGTAGGTGCTGACGAAGGCCTGCTTGGTGCTCTTGTCCATGGTCCTGTCCTTCCTACAGAGTCCGGAGGAGACCGGTGGGGTCGAGCCGGATGCCGGGGGTCATGGTCCCGGAGATGGCGACGCTCTTCACGTACGTGCCCTTGGCCGTCTGCGGCTTCAGGCGTACGAGCGTCTCCAAGAGGCTCTTGAGGTTGTCGGCGAGCTTGTCGTTGTCGAACGACATGCGACCGATGGGGGCGTGCACGATGCCGGCCTTCTCGACCCGGAAGTCGATCTTGCCCGCCTTGAGCTGCTGGACGCAGGCGCCGATGTCGAAGGTCACGGTGCCCGTCTTGGGGTTCGGCATCAGGCCGCGCGGTCCGAGGACCCGACCGATTCGACCCACGCTGCCCATCATGTCGGGCGTCGCGCAGACCTTGTCGAAGTCCATCCAGCCGCCCTTGATCTTCTCGACCAGGTCCATGCCGCCCACGAAGTCGGCTCCGGCGTCTCGCGCCTCGGCGACCTTGTCGCCCTTGGCGAACGCGAGCACGCGCACGGACTTGCCGATGCCGTGGGGGAGCGTGACTGCGCCGCGGACCATCTGGTCGGCGTGACGCGGGTTGACGCCCAAACGAACGGCGATGTCGACCGACTCGTCGAACTTCACCGTGTGGAGCTGCTTCAGGAGGTCCAGTGCTTCCTCGATCGAGTAGAGCGCGTTGCGGTCCACCTTCTCGGCGGAGGAGCGGTACCCCTTGCCGTGCTTGGCCATGTCTCTTTCCTCCTGCGGTGCAGACGAGCGCCTCGATGGACGCCCTCCCGCGAAGGGTTTCAGGGATGCCCTCGGCGTCGCCGAGAGCGCGAAAAACTAGTTGACGACGCGAACGCCCATGGAGCGCGCGGTGCCCTCGACGCTGCGCATGGCGGCCTCGACGTTCTTGGTGTTCAGGTCGTTCATCTTGATCTCGGCGATCTTGCGGACCTGCGCCGAGGTGATCTTGCCGACCTTGGTCTTGTTCGGCTCACCGCTGCCCTTGGGGATGCCCGCCTCCTTCTTGATGAGGACGGCCGCGGGGGGCGTCTTCGTCTCGAAGCTGAACGAGCGGTCCGCGTAGACCGTGATGACCACGGGGGTGATGAGGCCCGCCTCGATGTTCGCGGTCTCGGCGTTGAACGCCTTGCAGAACTGGGGGATGTTGACGCCCTGCTGGCCGAGCGCGGGCCCGACCGGCGGGGACGGGTTCGCCCGCCCCGCGGGAATCTGCAGCTTGATGTAGCCGGTGATCTTCTTGGCCATGATTCTCTCCGAAAGCTTTCAGGGTTCGGCCCCGAGGGGCCGCGACCGCCTAGGTCTTCTGGACCTGCATGAAGTCGAGCTCCACCGGAGTGGGGCGCCCGAAGATCGACACCATGACGCGGAGCTTGCCCTTCTCGGGGCGGACCTCGTCGACGGTGCCGTTGAAGTTTGCGAACGGGCCTTCCACGACGCGGACCGCTTCGCCGCGCTCGAAGCTGAGCTTCGGCTTCGGCGTGACGGTCCCCTGCTCGATCTGGCCGAGGATGCGGCGGACTTCATGCTCCGGCACGCGGGGGGGCGTGCGCGTCTTGTTTCCGCCCACGAAACCGGTGACCTTCGGGGTGTTGCGCACCACGTGATAGGCCCGGTTGTCCATGGCCATCTGCACGAGCATGTAGCCCGGGAAGAACCGACGGGACACGTTGCGGGTCTTGCCCGTCTTCGTGCGCTCCACGACCTGCTCTTCCGGTACGAGGATTTCGCCGAAGATGTCTTCCAGACCGAGCGAGTCGATTCGCTCCTGGAGGGCCATCTTCGCCTTGTTCTCGTAGCCCGAGTAGGTGTGGACCACGTACCAGGCCATCTCTTCCGTCATGACTACCTCGCTGCCGTTTCCGACTAGGCGCCGAGAATGAACTTCATGAGCTTCGACCAGACCAGGTCGAAGCCTCCCAGGACGAGCGACATCAGCACGGACACCACCACCACGATGACGGTGCTCTCCCGCGTCTCGGCCTTGCCGGGCCAAACCACTTGGCGCGTCTCCGACACCGTCTCGAGACAGAAGTCGTAGATCGTCTTGTGCTTCCAGGAGACCACCGCGGCGACCGCCGTCACGGCGACCCCGAGCAGCGAGCTTGCCTCGAAGGATCCGAGGTATCGCTGATTCGGGATGTCGAACGCCGCGAAGCTCCACTGGAACAGGTCCCGAAACACGAGCCACACGCACAGCGACAGGGCCAGCCAGGCAAACCCGAGTACGCGACGGTCACTCATTTCGAAGCCTTCCTCTCAGCGACGATCGGGCGTCCGGTTTCCCGGACGCCCTCACGTCGATTCTTGGCAGGGCAGGAGGGATTCGAACCCCCAACCCACGGATTTGGAATCCGTCGCTCTACCGTTAGAGCTACTGCCCTTTGTCTTCCAGGACCGAAGCCGCGGGTGCGGCCGAGGTCGCTCGACGGCCGAAGCCGCCATGGTTACTCGATGATGTCCTCGACCACTCCCGCGCCGATGGTGCGGCCGCCCTCGCGAATCGCGAAGCGCAGCCCCTTCTCCATGGCGATGGGGGTGATCAGCTCGGCCGTGAAGTGCACGTCGTCTCCGGGCATCACCATCTCGGTGCCGCCCGAGAGCTCGATCGCCCCCGTCACGTCCGTAGTACGGAAGTAGAATTGCGGTCGGTACCCCTTGAAGAAGGGCTTGTGGCGACCGCCCTCCTCCTTCGTGAGCACGTAGACCTTCGCCGTGAACTTCGTGTGAGGCGTCACCGAACCCGGCTTGCAGAGCACCTGGCCCCGCTCGATGTCCGTTCGCTTCACGCCGCGAAGCAGCGCCCCGATGTTGTCGCCCGCGAGACCCTGGTCGAGGATCTTCCGGAACATCTCCACACCCGTGCACGTCGTCTTCGTCGTCTCGCGGATGCCCACGATCTCGATCTGGTCGCCCGTGTTCACGATCCCGCGCTCGATCCGGCCCGTAGCGACCGTCCCACGACCCGTGATCGTGAAGACGTCCTCCACCGGCATCAGGAACGGACGGTCCGTCGCGCGCTCAGGCTCGGGGATCCACGTGTCGCACGCTTCCATCAGCTCGAGGATCTTCGGCGTCCACGCCTCGTCACCCTCGAGAGCCTTCAGCGCAGACCCCTGAACGATCGGGCAGTCCGCCGGGAACTCGTACTTCTCGAGCAGCTCCTGGACTTCCATCTCGACCAGCTCCAGGAGCTCCTCGTCGTCCAGCATGTCGCACTTGTTCAGGAACACCACGATCGCCGGCACGCCCACCTGACGGGCGAGCAGGATGTGCTCGCGCGTCTGCGGCATCGGGCCGTCCGCCGCGGACACCACGAGGATCGCACCGTCCATCTGCGCAGCGCCCGTGATCATGTTCTTCACGTAATCCGCGTGACCAGGGCAGTCCACGTGCGCGTAGTGACGGTTCCCCGTCTCGTACTCCACGTGGGCCGTCGAGATCGTGATGCCGCGAGCCTTCTCCTCGGGCGCCTTGTCGATCTGATCGAAAGCCGTGAACTGCGCCGTACCGGCCGCCGCGAGCACCTTCGTGATCGCGGCCGTCAGCGTCGTCTTGCCGTGGTCCACGTGACCGATCGTGCCGATGTTCACGTGGGGCTTGTCGCGAACGAACTTCTCCTTAGCCATCGAACCGTCTCTCCTGAAGCACTGGGAAGAAGTGGAGCCCATGTCCGGGCTTGAACCGGAGACCTCGTCCTTACCAAGGACGTGCTCTACCGCTGAGCTACATGGGCGATGAAATCGCCGTCTCGAACCCCCGAGAAGCGGGGATAGTTCCTTTCCTGGAGCGGGAAACGGGGCTCGAACCCGCGGCCCTCAGCTTGGAAGGCTGATGCTCTACCAACTGAGCTATTCCCGCGAATCAGGTGGTGGAGGGCGGTGGATTCGAACCACCGTAGGCGACGCCGGCGGATTTACAGTCCGCTCCCTTTGTCCACTCGGGCAGCCCTCCGCGTCTGTCTGTCTCCTCGTCCGCTGGTGCTGGCGACAGGACTCGAACCCGTAACCTGCTGATTACAAATCAGCTGCTCTACCAGTTGAGCCACGCCAGCAAATCCGGCGATTCGACTCTCCCACCGTGGTCCGTTTCATGCAGGCCGCGGCGAGCGAGACGGCCTTTTACACGGGGCCCTTGGGAGTGTCAACCGAATCCCCGATCACGGTTTCGGGGGCGGCGGGACCTTCGGAATCGGCGGCAACGAGACGGCCTTCGGGTCGAATCTCGAGGGGTCTTCCGGAGCCTTGAGACGGAACCTCACGACCTTCGTGACGCTCACCGTCCGGCCGTTCCGCGAGAACTCCCGCTCGAACGGCACGATCAGCCCCGGGGCGACCTCCCGATAGTCGGCGTACCGGTAGGCCACCTGCCCCGCCGGCGAGCGAAACGACACGGCCGTGGGCCGGTAGGTCTTCGCGTCGACCTCGATGCGCGCCGTCTCCGCCCCGGCGTCGTCCACAGCGACGAGCACGATGCGGGCCCCGGCGGCGTCCACGATCTTCTCCTGCACGGACAGGTCGGTGTCGCCCAGGAGCCGACGCCCGTCGGACGCGAGCGCCAACGGCACCGAGAACAGGTGATCGGGTCCGAACTCGGCGAGGCGCGATCGCACCGCCTCGACCGCGATCGAGTGGCTCTTCCCCTGCGTGAGGAGGTGCGCCTGGTCCCCGTCGAGCAGGGTCGCGCTGTCCTCGCCCTTCCCGCGCACGATGCGGATGTCGAGGCGCACGCGGGATCCCCCGGCCTCGGTCACGAACCGGTGGTCGGCGGTGATCTCGTCGTCGGAGAGGACCTCGTGCAGCGTCCGCCGGTAGACGAACTCGAACTCGTTCGCCGCCGCGAGGGCCTTGGCGCCCCCATCCACGCCCCCCAGGGCGAGGGAGATCCGCTCGGTGAGCGCCTCCAGGGGGGGCAGGTCCGCGGAGCGGCCCTCGGCGGGGCCGAGCAGGACGAGGGCGAGGACGACCAGGAGCGAGCGGAGGTGCGGCATCGGGGGCGCTTTATAGTACGGCTCATGACGCAGCGCGCCTCCGAGGTGGTCGCCGTCGTGCACGAGCTCGCCCCGCGGGTGGTGACGGCGCACCTGCAGGACGTTCGCGTCCCCCGACCGACCGCCGTCGTGCTGTCTCTGCGCCGCCCCGGGCACACGGAACATCTGTTGCTCGAGGCCGGGACCGGGTCCGCGGCCGTCCACACGATCGAGCGGCCCCCGCCGAACCCGAAGGAGGCGATCGCCTTCCAAGGCCTGCTGCGCAAGGAGCTGGGCGGCAGGCTGACGTCGATGGTCGCGACGGGCGACGGTGCCGCCGTCGAGCTTCGGTTCAGCAGCGCGGGCGGGGAGCGGACGCTGCGGTGGGTCGGGGGTCGGCAAGGATCGATCGAACTCCACCAAGAGGACCGTCTCCTGGGCGCCATCGGGTCGGCAGGCCCTCAGGCCGGAGCCCCTGCCGGGCCCAATCGACTGGACGCGCCGTTCGACCTCGCCGCCCGCGCCTGGTTCACGCGATCGCGTACCGAGGGGGAGGTCGCCGAAGCCCGGCGGGCCCTTCGTCGACACCTCGGCTCGCGACGGAAGTCCGCCGCCCGCCTCGTTCGCAAGCGGCGGGAGGAGGCGGATCGAGGAGCCGACGCCGACCGCCTCCAGGCCGAAGGCGACCTGCTGCAGTCCTCCTTCCGCCTCCTGCGCCGAGGCATGGACACGATCGAGGTCCCCGATTGGAACCGCGACGGCGCGCTCACGGCGCTGAAGCTCGACCCCGCCCTGTCGCCCCCCGAGCAGGTGGAGCGGCGTTATCGACGCGCCCGACGTGCGAGGAGGGCGGGCCGAGAAGCCGCGGCCCGGATCCCCGAGGCGGAGGCGCGAGTCGAATCCCTCACGCGCGCGCTCGCGCGGCTCTCTGATTCCGAGAGCCTGGACGACGTGCAGGCGGTGGTGGACGGGCTCCCCGGGGCGCTTCGACCGCGCTCGTCGGCCCGGCGGGCGAAGGTGGACGCCGCCCGCGCCCTGCCCTGGCGTACCTACCTGACCCGGCGCGGGATCCGGATCCTCGCGGGCCGCGGCGCTCGCGAGAACGACGAGCTCACCCTCCGCCACGCGAACGGCAACGACCTGTGGCTGCACGTGCGAGGGCGACCCGGCGCCCACGTCGTGGTCCGCTCACCCGGAGCGGCGCCCGCCCCCGAGCTGCTGCGGCTCGCCGGACAGGTGGCGCTCGCCCACTCGGGCGTTCCGGACGGAGAAGCGGCCGACGTCGCGTGGACGCGGGTCAAGTTCGTGCAGAAGAAGAAGGGGATGCCCCCCGGCAAGGTGCTCGTGACCCAGGAGCGGGTGCTGCACCTGCGCGCCGACCGCTCCGCCCTCGAGGAGCTGGAGCGACCGACGCGCTAGGGGGTGGGACGCCCGGGACGCCCGATCAGGGGCCGACGAGCGTGCGCAGCGACAGGTCGTAGGGGCCCTCGGAGCCCGAGCCGTCGCCCACGATGATCATGTACTCGCCCGCAGGCAGGTACCCGAACCACACGGCCTCTTCGCCGTCGGCCACCTGGCGGCCACCGATGTTGTGCTGCTGCACGTTGGTCGCGAAGTCGTCGTCGGGACTCTCGTTGCTGTCCAGGTCGATGAAGTCGGCCGAGAAGAACGGGGTGGTGACGTCGAGCGCGACGGCGGGGGGCGCGAGCGAATCGAACGTCAGCTCGTAGTGAGCCGGGTCCGCCGCGAGGTTCTCCGCCTGGCGCAGGATGATCTGCTCGGCGAGGTTCTCCGGCGCCGACTCTTCCGCGTCTGGGATGCCGTCGAGATCGGAGTCGTACAGGCAGCCCCAGGTGATCGGGTCCGAACCCGGGACCGACGCCAGCGCCTCGAAGGAAGCCAGACCGGCGTCCGCCGTGGGGTCGTTGGACAGGTTGGCCTGGGGACCGAGCCACGCGGGCATGATCACCGGGTACGAGTAGAGCGCGGGATCGAAGCACGGCCCCGTGCTGGGTCCGAAGCCCCACAGCGAGTAGTCGAACGCGTCGGGCACGTCGTCCACGGGCATCACCGCCAGGAAGGGATCCTGGAGCTCCGCGTTGCCCGCGATGGTGGAGACCCGCCGGTCGACCCAGATGCCCACCAGGTGCTGGTTGTCGAGCGTGAAGCGGAACCGATCGGTGTCGGTGATCTCCAGCTCGCTCTCCTCTTCCTCTTCGCCCGAGTCGTCGTCGTCCGCGCGCGCGCCGGCCGAGTCGTCGTCGTCGCCCAGCTCGGGCGGCTCCACGGACGGGGACGCCGGCACGGACTCGGAGCCGTCGATGCGGCCGATGAGGTTCCGCTCCTCGAACATCGTGAGCAGGCCGAGGTCGCGCACGGTCGTGAGCTTCGCGCCGTCCACGTCCTCGAGGGTGAGGCGCGGCTCGTGGGGCGAGGCGTCGTTGAGCCGGATGACGTTGCCGATGAGCGGCTCGCCGAGGCCCGTCTCGATGAGGAGGTAGTTCTCGGGCTGTTCGAGCCCGGACACGAGGACCGCGACGACGCCGTAGTTGCCTGCGACCACCCCGAAGAAGTCGGACTGGGGGTGGAACATGAGCACGTCGAGGTTGCCGGTGCGGACGTTCAGGCTGTCGAGCGCCGTGGCGCCCGCCGGCTCGGTGCCGCCGGTGTACGTGATGTTGAGGTCGCGCACGTTGAAGCCCTGCTGGAACCCGTTGGCGCCGAAGAGCTCGCCGGGCTGCGGGTTCTGCGGGTCCTGAACGATGACGGGCGAGGAGGTCTGGTAGTTGGTGACCACCGTGTCGGCCACCAGCTGGGGCCCGCCGTCGCCGATCGTGCGGCCGGAGACCGCCATGGCGGTCGCCCACTGCAGGACGAACTCCTCGAAGACCTCGTCGTCCCCGGTGCACTCGCCCGAGCCGCCGCCCGCGCTGTCGTCGTCGTCGCCGCCCGCGCTGTCGTCGTCGTCACCGCCGGCCCCGCCGCTCGCGGCGAGGATCAGGTTGCTGACGTTGTCGGAGCCGACGCAGCCGCTGTTCATGAGCAGGTCGTACATGTCGATGCCGACCGCCCCGTCGCCGTACAGATCCGCGAGGTAGCGGGCGAAGAGGTACTGGCCGCCCCGGTCGTTGAAGTCGGAGAGCAGGTTCGCCGCCTCGAGCTCGAGCAGGTGCGGGCGATCCATGTAGATCCACGCGTCCTGGAACGCGATCGAGCCGAAGCCCGTGAGGTCCGCCGCGAGGAGACCGAGGGCGTCGTTGAGCCAGTCCTCTTCCGCTTCGGGGAGCGCGAGATCCGTCGGGTTGGTCTTGTCGAGCAGGACCTTGCCGACCTGGCGGTGGCTCGCGTACGAGATCAGGTCGAAGAGGCCGACGGCGATGCGGCCCGCGAGCTCGTAGCTCAGGTAGTCCTCGAGGCTCACCAGCTGGTCCGACCAGAAGCCGAACGGGTCGGGCGCGTACACGAACAGGATCTCCTGCTCGTTGCTGTTCGGGTTGGCCGTCAGGTTCGACTGCCACAGGTCCGTGTCCGGCTCGGCGAACGAGCGCACGGTGAACGCGTCGTTCGTGGTGTCCGCGTCCGTGGACGTGAGCTTGTTGAGTCGGTGGCTGAGGAAGATCGTGACGCGGCAGTTCTCGTCCACGTCCGAGGGCTCGCCGAACAGGCTCGTGAGCGTCGGCCAGATGTTGTCCTCGACCACGTCCACGATGTCCTCGAGGTCGCAGTTCGTGAAGTTGAAGGCCGGCAGCTCGCCGGGCGTGACCGCGTTGTTCGGGTCCGCGCAGTCCTCGTCGATGTCGATCGGCGTCTCGTCGTCCACGTAGATGGCGACGTGGTCCCCGAGGGCGCGCAGGTTGGCGCCGCGGGTCTCACGGATCGACTCGGGATCGAGGGACTCGCGGAAGAAGAAGGTCCGCGCGTCGGAGTTGACGTCGTCCGCGAACAGGTTTTCGGTGCACACGATGGACGGCGCGCCCATGCGGTAGCCGGGCGAGTAGTCCTCGAGGGCCATCTCTCGGAGCGTGTCCGTCATGCCCGCCATGGCGAGGCCGTCGCGCGCGTCGACCATGTCCGAGGCCGCAGGCGCCACCTCGCGGAGGGTGGAGTCGGCGTCGCGCTCGTTCCCGTACTCCGGGGGCCCGAGGATCGTGGGCTGGTCCGTGGCGGAGATCGTGAAGCCCATCTCGTTGTCGAGCGGGTTGATCATCACGAGCAGGAACTGCGCCGCGAAGTCGTCCGGAACCGGCGGGTCCGTCTTCTGGTAGTTCGGGCAGCTGCCGTCGCCGGGGGCCAGCGGAACGACCGCCCGGCCGCCGAGCCAGTTGATCAGCTCGAGGTCACCGGGCTGGCAGAAGTCGCCCAGGCCGCTCTCGAGCGTGTTCTGGAGCGAGATGCCGCCCGTCTCGGGGTAGGTGTCGCAGCCGCCGTCGTTGCCGTCGCTGTCCTCCACGCAGACCTGCAGGATGACGTTGCCCGCGGTGGTGGGGACGTCGATGACGGAGTTCCACTCGAGCTCGCTGCTCTCGGCGATGGGCGGGGCGCCCGCCACGGAGGGCTGATCGAACTCGTTGCTGTCGGCGCCGGTGCCTCCGACGAGCGTCGTGGGGCGCTCGGTGCCTTCCGCGTCGATCCACGTGGAGACGAGCGAGTAGCCCTCGGAGTCGGGGTCGTTGACCGTGTAGAGGATGCGAATCACGCCCGAGACCGGGATCGTGAGGGGGTCGATGCCGTCGATCGTGATCGTGGGCGGGCGTTCGCCCGCGTCGTCGTCGTCGGGGTTGTCGGTGTCGTCGTCGTCGACCGTGGTGTCGTCGTCTCCGTCCCCGCCGCGCGGCACGAGAGGGAAGCCGTCGAGGAGGGAGCACCCGCTCACCCCCACGACGCCGCTCAGCAGCAGCGCGAGAAAGAGACGATCAGCGTTTCGGGCTTTCAGCATGGACATCATCCGGGTTCCTTCTGAACAGGCGTAGCTCACCCATTCAAAATGAGGCTGGATGGAGGCTAGCACCGCACTCACGGACCGGCAAGGGAACGGGGGAGCCCGTGAATTCGAAGGAAATCAACAGCTTCCGGGGTTCGAAGGATCCTTCTGCGGCCGTGGCGGATCCTTCGTTGACGCGGAGGGGTCCCGACTCGAAGAATGCGTCGATGTCGAGCACTTCTTCGCCCCTCGCCGCCGCCCTCGCCTGCACGTCGCTCGTGGCGGCCGCGGGCTGCCCCTCCGGCCCCACTCGATACGAGGCGGCCCAGCTCGGGGAGGCCGTCACGCTGATCTGCCCCGGCGATCCCACCGGGCTGTGCGACTTCGGGGGCGACACGGACCTCGTGGTGGGCGCCTCCGCGCGCACGATCAACCCCCAGGGCTGGGAGGCGTGGGACGACCTCGACGGCAACTCCGAGTTCCAGTCGGGCGTCGACGTCTTCCACGACTGCGGCATGGATCGCCTGTGCCCCGAGGACGACGGGTACCCGGGCCCGGACACCGGCGAGGCCAACGGCACGTTCGACGCGATCTGGCTGGCGGGGTTCCAGAACAGCCGCGCCATGCAGGGGATCCACGACGATCTGTGGGCCCGCGCGACGGTCCTGACCCAGGGCGAGACGTCGATCGGCGTGGTGGCGCTCGACGTCGTCGGCTTCTTCCACAACGAGGTCGAAGAGGTGCGCCGGACGGCCCGGGTGGACCTGGGCCTCGACACCGTCGTGGTCGTCTCGACCCACACCCACGAGGGGCCCGACACGATGGGCATCTGGGGCCGGAACATCGCGCGCTCGGGCGTGAATCCGGAGCACATGGGCTGGATCCACGCGCGCATCCAGGAGGCCTTGGCGGACGCCCTCACCAACGCCGTCCCCGTGGACGTTCACGCGGGCGCGTTCACCATCCCCGACGACTACTGGGACGGCGCGGGCGTCAACAACGTCAACATCGACACCCGCGATCCGGCGATCACGGACGCCACGATCTGGACCGCCCGGTTCACGGCGCAGGGCTCGGGGGAGACCGTCGCGACGTGGATCAACTTCCCCAACCACCCGGAGGCGACCGGCGACCGGAACACGCAGTCGAGCTCCGACTTCGCCCACACGCTTCGCGCCACCGTCGAGGACGGCGCGGCCGAGGGTCCGGACGGGCCGCTGGCGGGCGTCGGCGGGGTCGCGCTCTACCTGCAGGGGGCCGTGGGCGGGATGATGACCCCGCTGCGCTGCGACACCATCGACCTGGACGGCGCCGTGTTCTCCGAGAACGGCCTCGAGAAGGCGGGCGCCGTGGGGCGGGTCATCGGCTACCACGCGCTCCAGGCGATCGCGGGGGAGGTGCTGCAGCCGGACGCGGAGCTGTCCCTGCGCATCCGCGAGCTGTACGCGCCGGTCCAGAACCAGGGCTACCACTACATGTTCCAGCTCGGGGTCTTCGACCGGGTCGGGTACAACTACAACCCCGATCGCCTCATCGACGAGGGGAACACGCCGGACGTGAAGACGGAGGTGGACTTCCTCCGGATCGGTGGGCTGTCGGTGGCGACGTTGCCCGGAGAGCTGCTCCCGGAGCTCGCGATCGGCGGCTACGACGGCAGCCACACGGGCCCCCTGCAGGAGCTCGTGGACCCGAACAACGAGAACCCCCCGAACATGGCGGCGGCGCCCGACGGGCCCTTCCTCAAGGACGTGATGCCGGGCGACTACAAGATGGTGTTCGGCCTGGCCAACGACGAGCTGGGGTACATCATCCCGGACTACAACTACATCCTCGACGAGAACAGCCCGTACCTCGACGACGCCCCGGGCGACCACTACGAGGAGACGAACTCGCTCGGCATCGACGCCACCAGCCGATTCATCCCTGCGCTCGAAGCCCTCATCCGATGGACGCCGCCCCAAGAGTGACCCGAGCGCGCGTCTCCGCCCTTGACGGGGAGGACAGGCCTCCGTACAACGCGCGGCCATGATGCTTCAACGTCTCCTCGTCCCCGCCGCCCTCGGCGCCTCCGTCCTCCTCTTCGCCGCCTGTGCTCCCGACGCCGACGGCGACGGCGTCCCCGACTCGACCGACTGCGCTCCGGAGAACCCCGACATCTTCCCCGGCCAGGTCGAGGATCCGAGCAACGGCATCGACGACGACTGCGACCGGTTCGTGGACGAGCGGGACGACACGGGCGACGACGACGACGCGGTCCGCGTGGATCCCGGCGATCTCGACGTGGCGGACGCCGTCACGGGGAACTTCGCCTGCGTGGGCGGCGACCAGGGCATCCCGACGCCGGGCCCCACCGGCGAGATCACGCTGTTCGTCGAGGACTTCCAGGACGACGTCGCGGTGCCCGAGGCGCACGTCGAGGTGTGGCCGGCCAACAACCCGAGCGAGGCCGACCCGTCCTTCCCGCCCGAGGACGACGAGGAGGCGGGCACGTCGGACCTGAACGGGTTCGTGGTGGTGCCGGACGGCCACGTGCGCTCCTGCCAGCTCTTCGCGGCGCGGAACTTCACGAGCTTCGAGCCCCCCGAGACGTACCAGACCTACCAGATCAACTTCGTCGTCTCCGGCCCCGCGCCGTGGACCGAGACGATCACCTCCGTCTCCTTCGCGACCTACCAGCTCGTGTCCCTGAGCCTCGGCGTCGAGGCCGAGGACGGCAAGGGCATCGCGGCGGGCCGCTTCAAGGACTGCGACGGCGAGCCCATCGGCAACGCCGAGACCGAGGTCGGGCTGCTGAACATGGCGGACGGCAGCTTCACGCCCGCGCCCGGCTACTCCACGCGGTACTTCAACGCCGAAGAGGACCCCGACATCGACCAGAACCACCTCGCGGTGGGCGCCGGCCTCTACGGCGCGCTGAACGTGCCGCCGGAGTCCGATCCGTGGGACGTCGTGGCCTGGGGCGTCCCCCAGGACGACGCGCACTGCATCCGCGCCGACGACGACTCGATCATCCGCCCCGACGGCTTCGAGCAGTACTGCCTGCTGGGCCGCACGAGCATCATCGTGCTGCCGGACTCGGTGAACGTCTCCAACATCGAGCTCAAGCTGTACCCCGACGCCTGCTACGAGGCCGACGGCCGATAGCCCGCGGGGGTCCACGGATCGCGCGGCGGATCGCGCAGCGGTAGAGTCCGCGCATGTCTTCGGTTCGCTGCATCCTTGTCGCCGTCCTCGCGGCGCTGTTCGTCCTCCCCTCCGTGTCGTACGCCGGCGCGGACGAGCTCAAGTTCGAGATCGACGGGTACTACCGCGCGCGCTGGCACCTGTTCACGAACCTGTACGACAAGGAGTTCCCGAAGAACGGGAGCCAGGACCTCTCCGTCTACTTCATCGACCCCGGCGCGGAGCTCCCGCCCGGGTTCGTGGACGGCTACACGGGCCCCGAGGGCCAACTCGTCCAGGACTACTGCCGCCAGGTCGACTCCCTCCAGCCGGCCGAGAACCGCCTCTGCCGCCGGTCGATCACGAACCCGGGCGTCTCCACCTGGTTCGTCCAGAAGGGTCGGTTCGAGCCCACGCTGACCTTCCGCGGCATCAAGGTGAAGGCCACGATCGACGTCTTCGACAACGTGATCTGGGGCGACAACGAGAACCTCGCCGCCACCCCGCTGTTCGCGGGCAACCCGAGCACGACGCAGATCGACGGCACGGTCGCCGACAGCATCTCCGTGAGGCGATTGTGGGTGGAGTGGTCGACCGCCTTCGGGCTCATCCGGGTGGGACGCCAGCCGTCGAACTGGGGCCTCGGCCTGCTCGCCAACGACGGCGACGGCTTCAAGAACGACTTCGGCGACGCCTACGAGGGCACGGTCTACGACCGGTTCATCTTCGCCACCCGCCCCGTCAGCCTGGTGAAGGGCATCCACGCGATCTTCAGCGGCGGCGCCATGCCGAAGGCCGAGGACGACCCGGGGATCATCTTCGCCATCGGCTTCGACAAGCTGGTCGAGTCGAGCTCCACGCCGTTCCGTCAGACCCTCGACGACGACGACAACATCCGCGACGAGAACCACGAGGGCGCGGGCATCCGTCAGCAGCCGATCTGGCTGTCGGACCGCGGAGACGACGTGTGGGAGATGATCTTCGTCCTGATGTTCAAGCGGGAGAACTGGGACGTCGGCAACGGCAACCTCATGGACCTGACGCTGGGCACCTACTGGGTGAACCGTCGCCAGGCGGAGACCGACAGCAACGTCTGGATCGGGGACTTCTACCTGGACTGGCGCCTGCGCGGCCTCTTCGCCCAGTTCGAGATCTATTACATCTTCGGCGAGACCGACGGCATCGCCCCCGGCTGGGACTCGGAGACGAACCGCGCCAAGACGACGCGCGCGTCGATCCCCGGGCTGGTCGGCCGCTTCGGCTTCGAGCGCGGGCCCTTCACCGGGCTGGTGGAGGTCGGCCACGCCTCCGGCGACGACGCCATCCTCGACGAGAACTTCACCGGGCGGGCGCTGCACCGGGACCACAACGTGGGCCTGATCCTCTACGAGCAGGTCCTCGCCCAGCGCACGATCGAGAAGTTCGCCGCCCAGGAGTCCACCCAGGGGCTGTGGAGCAACGGCGGCGTCTACAACTCGACGTACATCAACCCGCGCATCCGGCTCACCCCGGGCGACATCTTCGAGATCCGCCTCGGCTACCTCATGGCATGGGCCGATGAGGTGGACGGCGCCGTCATCCCCTTCATCGGCGAAGAAGACAACGGGGCGCGGGTGGTCACCGAGTCGAAGCTGCTGGGCACCGAGGTCGACCTCGGGTTCCACATGAAGTGGGCCGACGACCACATCATCACGTCCCTGGAGATGGGCTACATGCACGCCGGTCCGCGGCTCGCCCGGCTGTCCCAGTACACGGACCCGTCGGACCCCGAGACCACGGTGCAGACGCCCTACACGCAGGCGCAGTACGACGCCATCAAGCGACGGCTCGAGAACATCTTCACCGCCCAGCTCCGCCTCGCCTTTGTCTTCTAGTGCACCCCTCTCGATAAGTCGCTCGTGAGTGCTCGACCCGAGGGCTGGGTGCACGAGTTTCCGGTGCGCGTGCAGTTCGACGAGGTCGATCAGTACGGGATCGTCCACCACGCGCGGTACTGGGTGTACTGCGAGCGGGCGCGCGTCGAGCTGATGGGGCTGCTCGGCATGTCCGCGGACTCCCTCGACGGCGACCGCCTCGGCCTCGTCGTCGTCGAGGCGACCGTCAAGTACAAGACCCCGTCGCGCTTCCTGGACGAGCTGGTGGTCGAGCAGGGCTGTCGTCGGATCGGCGCGAGTCGCACGGTCCTGTGCTATCGAGTCCGGCGCGGTTCGACCGTGATCGCGGACGCGGAGATGGTCCTCGCGTTCGTCGACGGCAGCGGCCGACCCGTGCGCGCGCCCGCCCTCCTGCGGGACGGTCTGAAGCGCATGGGCGTGCCCGGAGAGTGAGCGTGGCCGAGGCCCCTTCCTACCTTGCCGCGCTGCCCGGCCCCCTCGGCGCCGTCCGACGGCGTCTGCTCGGCCGGGTGAACCGCGGCGCGGGGCGGACGTCGCAGGTGGACGTGGACGGCTGGACCGTCATCCTCGAGCCCACGGTTCCGGACCCGAGCCCGGTCTTCGGCTTCTCCGCGGCGAGCTTCCTCGGCCACTACAGCGACGTCCGCCAGGGCGAGCGAGTGCTCGACGTGGCCTCCGGCTCGGGGCTCGTGGCCCTGCACTGCGCCCGCCGCGGCGCCCTCGTGACGGCCGCGGACTCGGCCCCCGAGGCGCTCCTGTGCATCAACCGGACGTTCATCCTCGCCGGGTTCGGCCTGCCGGACCTCCGGGAGTTCTCGCTCGAGGCGACCGAGCTCGACGAGACCTTCGACGCCATCACCTGGACGCCCCCGTTCCTCGCGGGCGACGACGGCGATCCGGTGCGCCGACGCCAGTTCCGAGGGGACGGCGCACGCATCCGCGCGTTCCTCGCCCGGGTCCCCTCCCTGCTCGGCCGCGGCGGCCGCCTGCTCTTCGCGTATCCGGACCTGGACGCCGCGGGCTGGCTCCACGCCGCGCTGGACGACGCGGGGCTCCGCTGGGCCGCGCTCGTGCTCAAGAGCTACCCCGTGATCGGGCCGGTCCGGCTCTACCGCGCGTGGGTCCCTATCGAGGGGGAGACGTCCGGCGAAGTGGCCGGCGGGGCGTCCCTGCCCGGCGCCGCCTGGGTGCTGCAAGACCGCTGAGCAGCAGCAGCGCGAGCCACGACCCGTCGGGCGAGGCCGCCATCTCCGACATACAACCGGTGCCTCCGCCGCCCCCGGGCACGCAGGGCGGCGCGGTGATGTCCTCGATCCCGTCGCAGTTGTCGTCGAAGCCCGCTTCGCAGCGTGACGGCGCCCCCGGATAGACGCTGCTCAGCTGGTCGTCGCAGTCCGCGCGGCAGCCGCTGTAGCCGTCCAGGTCGCGGTCGTGGTCCTCGTCCACGGCGGCGTCGCAGTCGTTGTCCAGCAGGTCGCAGATCTCCGGGAGGGTGGTCGCGACCAGCTCGTTGGTGTCGTCGCAGTCGCCGCCGCACACGAACTCGCCGTCGCCGTCGTTGTCGACCTCGTCCTCCGGGGTGACGCCGTCGCAGTCCGTGTCCACGCCGTCGCAGGCCTCGTCGAGGTTCGGGGAGACGTTCGGGTTCGCGTCGTCGCAGTCGCCCGCGCACCGATCCACGCCGTCCAGGTCGCCGTCGTCCACCAGGTCCACGCGCTCGTCGCAGTCGTTGTCGACGCCGTCGTCGCACACCTCCAGGACGCCCGGGTTCACGTCTCGGTCTTCGTCGTCGCAGTCGCCGAACGGCGGCGGGCGGTCCCCGTCGTAGCCGTCGCCGTCCACGTCCACGAGGTCGTCGCCGCTGCAGTCCTGGTCGACGCCGTCGTAGGGGATCTCGGCGGCGCCCGGGTGGATGTCGGGGTCGTCGTCGTCGCAGTCGTCGCCGTTGGGGCCGCCCACCCAGGCGTCTTCGTCGAGGTCGTTCAGGTCCCCGCCCGCGCAGTCCTGGTCGATGCCGTCGTACGGGATCTCCGTGCCGCCGGGGAAGGCGGTGGCGTCGAAGTCGTCGCAGTCGGTGCCGCCGGGCAGCTGCATCGAGACGAAGCCGTCGCCGTCCACGTCCTCGAGGTCGTGCCCGTCGCAGTCCTGATCGACGCCGTCGTAGGGGATCTCGGGGGCGCCGACGTACGTGAACAGGTCGCCGTCGTCGCAGTCCTGGAGGTCGGCGGCGCGCCCGTCGCCGTCGGAGTCCTCCACCTGAACCTGGAGCGTCGCGATCGACCACCCCGCGGACGCCGCCGCGCCCTGCTCGTGGCGCCAGCGCACGTCCACGGTGCCCCCGATGTACGCGGACAGATCGGCCGCGCCGAGGATCCAGCCGCCGCTGTCGCCGGTGTAGGTGGACGCCGTCACCCAGCCGCCTGCGCCCGTGGCGTCGACCTCGAGGATCCCGAGATCCCCCGCGCCGGTGTCGTGGGCGTGCGCGAACTGCAGTCGCGCGAGGGTGCCCGCGGTGGTGACGGCGGACAGGTCCGCGGTGAACGTGAGCGTGGACGAAGTGGAGACCGCGGGGCCCCCCGCGCAGCCCGTGCACCAGGCGTCGGCGGCGAGGTGTCCGACGCCCGGCACGGCGAGCGGGGTGCCGTACTCCCACTCCCCCGCCCCCACGAGGCCGCCGTCGTTGGGGATCAGGGTGACGAGTTCGTCGGTGCCCCAGCCGTCGCAGTCGTGGTCGAGGCCGTCGGGCCCCTCGTAGGCGTCGGGGTGGAACAGCGCGTCGTCGGGCTGACAGTCCGTGGGGACGTCGGCCGGGCGCACCCCGTCGCCGTCTCCGTCGCAGTCGGTGTGGGGGCCGCCGGAGAAGCCCATGTCCGACGCCGTGCCGTCCAGATCGAGGAAGACGGGGTCGGGGTCGCCGAAGTCGACCAGCTGGCTCGTGGGGAGGAGGTCGAGCAGGTCGTCGTAGGCGTTGCCGGGCGTGAAGAGCATGAACAGGGGGTCGATGAGGACGTTGCCGTTCGTGCCCGTGGGGTCCCCGGCGGCGCCCCCGTACTCGCCGGTGCCGTTGCCGAACACGTCGTTGTAGGTCCACAGGGGGGTCGTGGAGTCGCGGACCGCGCCGAAGCCGGGCGTGTTGAACGCGACGACGTTGTTCACGAAATCGACGGACGTCGAGTTGTTCTCGACCCCGCCCGCGCCGTTCAGATCGCCGACGTTCGCGGTGATCGTGTTGTTGTGCCAAGCGCCGGCCGCGGAGGCCGTGACCCAGATCCCCCCGCGCTCCCCGGTGTTCGCGTGGATCCGGTTGTTGGTGGCCTCGACGTGCACCAGGCCCAGCCACACGCCGCCGGAGCCGGGCGCGCTGTTGTCGCGCACGAGGTTGCAGACGAACAGGGTCGGCGCGTTGTTCGCGGGATCGGCCTGCAGCCACACCCCGCCCCCCTGCTCGGTGGCGGTGTTGGCCTCGATCGTGTTGCCGTACAGCGTGGGCTCGGCTGCGGCCACCGCGATCCCGCCCCCGTACTCCGCCGTGTTGCCGGTGATCACGTTGCCGCTGATGCGCGGCGCGGCGTTCCGTCGGATCACGAGCCCGCCCCCGAGCACGTCGCCGGAGTTGACGTCCGGCAGGCCGGTGCCCCCGGTGAGGGTGAAGCCCTGGAGCAGGGCGGTGGCGGGCTCGGCGTTGTCGAAGGTCACCGCCGGGCCGGAGCCCGCCGCGTCGATGGTGGTGTTGGTCGGCCCCCCGTCCGAGCGGACCACGAGGTCCTTCCCGAGGAAGTCGATGGGCGCGTAGGTGCCGGGGAAGACGAGGATCGTGTCGCCGTCCTGGGCGTCGTCGATCGCGTCCTGGATCTCCACGTACGGCGTGGTGACGCCCTCGTCGACGTACAGGGTCGCGGCGAAGGCCGAGCCGGGCAGGAGGGAGGCGAGGAGGAGGAGGGAGCCCAGGCGGTGCATGGGCGGCGTTATAGCGTCGTTGGGAGGTCGAGGAGGCGGCACAGGCGCGCCCGGATCGCCGATTCGTCGCCGTACCGTTCCTCGACCTGCGCGCGCCCCGCCGTCGCGCGCGACTCCCAGTGCTCGCGGTCGCGGAGGAGTTTCCGGAACGCCACGCCGAGCTGCTTCACGTCGCCCGCCTGCACCTCCACCCCGGCCGCGCCCACGAGCTCGCGGTGGTCGGCGATGTTGGAGCAGACGACCGGCAGCCCCACGGCCTGAGCCTCCATGAGCGCGAAGCCCCACGTGCCGTCGGCGGTGGCGGGCGCGCTGAGGATGTGGGCGCTCCCCAGCAGGTCGGCGAGGGCGGCGGGCGGCATCGCGGCCGTGTGGAACTGCACCGAGACGCCGTCGGCGCGACGCTCCAGCCGCGGCACGTACCCGGGCTCGGGGGTGGTGCCCACCAAGTGGAGCTCCGCGCGGCCGCGCTCGCGCGTGAGGCTCTGCATGGCCTCGACCGTCAGGTGGACGCCCTTGTCCGCCCGCAGCGAGCCGACCTGCACGACGCGGACGGTGCCGGTGCCGGGCGCCGCGGCGCGGGCGGCCTCCAGGAAGGCGGGGCCGGGGCCGGGGTGGAACACCTGCGGGGTGCCCCGAGGCCGTCGCTGGGCGGCGATGAGGGTGGGCACGAGGAGGGCGTCGCGGCCCTGGGTGCGGGCCGCCCGGATTCGGCCGCGCAGGCGCCCGAAGCCCGAGGGGCGGTCGGCCTGCGGAGCGAGCGGGCCCAGGACGCCGGTGGTGGGCGCGATCCCGGAGGGCACCTCGGGGGCGAAGGCGAGGATGCGGTCGGGGCGGCGGGCCGTGGCGCGACGACGCACGGCGAGCTCAAGCGCGATCTTCGAGCGCAGTCCCCCCCCGGGCCCGTCGGACTCGCCGGTGCCCGTGACGACGTCGACCTCGTGGTCGGCGGCCGTCACCAGGTCCCGGATCCGGGCGGCGTAGCGCCCCTCTCCACGGGGGGCGTCGGGCGAGAGACGTCCGGCGAGGAGCACGCGCATCCCCCTCAGGTTACCCTCGCGCCATGCCGAAGAACCTCACCCGCTGGATCGGGATCGCGATCGGCCTGGGCATCGCCTTGGGCCTCGTCGCCAACAGCTCGCCGGGGCTCGCGCGCGCCCTCGCGCCCCTGAGCTTCGTCGGCGATCTCTTCATCGCCGCCCTGAAGATGTTGGTGGTCCCCGTGATCGTCACGTCGCTCATCGTGGGCGTCACGTCCATCGGCGACGTGAGCCGCGTGGGCCGGATGGGCAGCCGCGCCGCGGGCTACTACCTCGCGACGACGGGCATCGCAGCCATCATCGGCCTCAGCCTGGTGAACCTGATCAAGCCGGGCGTGGGCGCCGACCTGGGCGCCGCCACGATGACCGAGGCCGCGACCCGCGGGGCCGACCTCACCCTCGGCAACTTCGTCAGCGACTTCCTCGTGCGCTCCGTGCGCAACCCCTTCGAGGCGCTCGCGGCGGGCGACGTGCTCTCCATCATCGTCTTCTGCCTGCTGTTCGGCGGCGCCCTCGTGTCCCTCGGCGACACCGCGAGGCCCGTCGTCGACCTCTTCCGCAGCCTCGACAAGGCCGTGATGCGGATGATCGAGTGGGTGATGTGGCTCGCCGCGCCCGGCGTGTTCATCCTGCTGTTCGGCGCGCTCGCCGAGGGCGGCGTGGAGGCTCTGTCGTCGCTTGCGAAGTACTGCGTGACCGTCGTGGCGGCGCTGCTCGTCCACGGGTTCGTGGTGCTCCCCATCCTCGTAAGAACCGTGGGCGGCCGCTCCCCGGTGGAGTGGCTGCGCGGGATCCGCCCGGCGATGGCCGTCGCCCTGTCGACCTCGTCGTCCTCCGCCACCCTCCCCGTGACCATCGAGGCCTGCGAGAAGAACCTGGACGTCCCGCGTCCGGTCGCCTCCTTCGTCTTGCCCCTGGGCGCCACCATGAACATGGACGGCACGGCCCTCTACGAGGCGATCGCCGCGATGTTCGTGGCGCAGGCCTACGGCATCGACCTGTCCCTGGGGCAGCAGTTTCTCGTCTTCTTCACGGCGTCGGCGGCGTCCGTGGGGGCCGCGGGCATCCCGTCGGCGGGCCTGGTGACGATGGCGATGGTGTTCACCGCGGTGGGCCTCCCCCTCGAGGGCATCGGCCTCATCGTCGCGGTCGACCGCTTCCTGGACATGGGTCGGACGGTCGTCAACGTGATGGGAGATACCGTCGGATCCGTCGTCGTGGACCGATATACTCGGGACGGCGACGAGCCGTCTGCGCCCGTCGCTGCCTGAAGGCCACCCCCTCCTCCCGGATCTTGCGGAGTTGTTGCGGGGTGTGAAAAGGCCGGAATGCCTGTCCTTGCAGGGGTCTTTCCACTTCCACGGTCGACCGCGACCCTGCATACTCCCGACCGCTTGAAGAAGGGGTTCGTTGCTCTCGCGCGCGCGAACCGAGACTGGAGAACGCATGCACTACAACAGTGCCCTGAGCCGACTCGCCGTGGCCTGCATCGTCCTGATCGCGGCCCACCTGGGGTCCATCGCCCCGGCGTCGGCGGGGACCTGCGGGGTCCTCCCGTTCACCCACGGGGCGGACGTGACGGACGGCGCCGCGACGAACATCACGTCGCTGGTGTCGACCGAGCTGGACTTCCGCGGCGGGTGGACGATCGTCGTCACCGCGAGCAAGCAGGAGATCACCGACGGCTGCGGCGCCGACCAGGCGTGCCTCATGGCCTTCGGCAAGGGCGAGAGCCACGACGGCGTGGTCACCGGCACGATCGCGACCGAGGGCTCCGACAAGTATCGAATCACCGCCCGCTGGTACGAGGTCGGCACCGGCCGCATGAAGCGCGAGGTGTCCCAGGCCATCAACCGCAAGGCGGACCTGCTGATCGAAGAGGTCCCGGGGCTCGTCACCGAGCTGCTCACGGGCGTGGCGCCGGTGTCCGCCGACGAAGCCGACGAGGAGACCGCCGACGACTTCGCGTCCCTCGATGAGATCGACTTCGACGACCTCGACGAGGAGGAGGAGGACGAGCCGCGGGTGAAGGTGAAGGCGAAGCCGAAGCGGGACAACCGCGGGCGTCGCCGCGAGCCGGTCGAGGAGACCGCGGACCCCTTCGGCCTGGACGTGGACGACCTGGACGACCTCGAGGAGGTCGAGCGCGAGAACGAACGCGAGCGGGAGCGGGAGCGCGCGCGGGCCGAGCGCGAAGAGGACGAGCGCCGGGCTCGTGAGGAAGAGCGACGCCGGGCGGAGCGCATCGCCGAGGAGCGCCGCGCCGAGGAAGAGGCCGCGGAGCAGGCCCGCGAGCAGCGCCGAGAGCGCGAGCGCCGGGCCCGAGCGCGAGCCGAGCGAGAGCGCGAAGAAGAGGAGCGGCAGGCCCGCGCCGAGCAGCGTCGCCGAGAGCGTGAAGAGGAAGAGCGTCGCGGGCGCCAGGCTCGAGAACGCGAAGAGGAGCGCGAGCGCGCCCGAGCCGCCCGAGAACGCAGGGAGCGTGAGGAAGCCGAAGAGCGCGACCGCCGCGCCCGAGAGCGCGAGGAGCGCGAGCGTGAGGCTCGGGTCGCCCAGGAAGCGCGGAGCCGCGAGGAGCGCCGTGAGGCCGCCGAGCGCGAGGACCGCGAACGCCGGGAGCAGCTCGCCGAAGCGCGACGGCTCGAGCGGGAACGCGAGCGAGAGCGTCGCGAAGCCGACGACGACGACGACGACACCGACTACGCGGCCGTCGAGCTGGGCTCGGCGCTGGACGCGGGCGCGATCAGCTTCGCCAGCGACGACGAAGAAGAGGGCTACGTCGGCTTCGTGATGGAGGACGCGGCGGAGGAAGAGGACGACGACGGTCCCCTGATCTCCATGGAGCCCGCGGACGAGGACGACGAAGACGAAGACGACGAGCCCGAGGTCGGCGATCTCGTCACCGGCGGCGGGTACGACGATCCGGGCGCACGACGCCGGGCCAACGCCGCGGATCGTCGCGCCGACCGGGACGACCGGTACAGCCGCGCCCGCAGCTTCGGCAGCTCTTCGTCCGACGACGACGACGACGACGACGACGACGACGGATACCGCTCGGTGGGCGACGACGAAGACGAGGACGACCGCCTCGCGTCCCGGGACGACTCCGTGGTGGATCGAAGCCGGAGCCGGAGCCGCTCCCGAAGCCGCGACGACGACCGGGACGGGACCTACCGCTACCGCCCCGCGGGCAGCGACGAGGACGACCTCGACGAAGACGACGACCGGGACTCGTACAGCAGCCGTCGGTCGACCGGCCGCGCCTCGGCCACCAAGCGGACGTCGGACCCCGGCGCCCGTCGCCACATCTCGATCCGCGGGAGCGGCGGGTTCTCGCACTACTACCTCTTCTTCGGGCAGTACGGCCTCGAGCTCGGCATCTTCCCCATCGACGCGTTGAGCATCGACGTGGGCGGAGAGGGCTGGTCGCTGAGCCTCACCGAGCAGGCCGAAGACGACGCCGGCGAGCCCCTGTGGGACGAGAACGGCGAGGCCATCACCACCACGGAGCTGCGCACGCTGCCGCACTTCTCCATCGGCGCGTCCTGGCGCGGAAACTTCCACCGCGTCATCAAGCCGTACGCGGGCGGCGACGTCGGCGCGATCATGTACGCCACCGAGAAGCACTCCGACGGGTCGAGCACCCCGCGCTTCGGCGTCACGGGCATGGCCAAGGGCGGCGCGGACTTCATGATCACGAAGGTCATCGGCGCGCACGTCGGCGTGCGGGTGGGCGTGGCCTACTCGCCCCTGGTGGAGGAGCTCGTCTACTTCGAGTGGAACCCCGTGACCTTCGTCTTCAACCTGAAGGCCGGCCTGACGCTCGCTTTCTGAGGCGATCTTCGATGCGCTGATCGACGTGCGTCGCGCCTGTCTACACAGGCCTGTCACAATTTGTTGACAATTCCCTGACAAGTCGGCGATCCTGCCGAAGATGTCGCTGCGCCCCTACGTCCTGATCGCCCTCGCCTCGCTGCTCGTCGGCTGCGGCTTCGGCGACTACGAGACCGACGCCGAGCCCGAGGCCACCCCGGATCCCTGGGCCGCCTTCGGGGACGACGACGACGCGACCGACGACGACGACGCGACCGACGACGACGACGCGGGCGGGGACGACGACGACTGGGACGACTGGGAAGGCGACGAGGTCGGCGAGTGCGACGACGGCGCCGACAACGATCGCGACGGCCTCTTCGACTGCGACGACTCGGGCTGCGCGGGCTCCAGCGCCTGTGAAGAGGACCCGGTGGGAGACGACGACGACGCCGTGGGGGACGACGACGACGCGGTCGGGGACGACGACGACGCGGCCGACGACGACGACGCCGTGGGAGACGACGACGACGCCGTGGGAGACGACGACGACGCGGTCGGCGGCTCGGACCCGGTCATCGTGAACCTGCTCTGGCAGTGGAACGCGGGCCCCGGCGAGTTCCAGTTCGACATGGCCGTGAGCGACGCGGGATGCGACCTCGGCAACCCCACCGTGAACTGGACGCTCAACGGCGTCGCCCAGAACCCGGCCCCCCTCGGCGGCACCGCGGTGTCCTGCCAGGCCACGATCGTCTTCTACGTCTCGGGCCTCGGCAGCGGCGCCTGGGACTTCGACTTCACCATCACGGACAGCGTCGGCAACACCGGCGCACCCTGGTCCGTCACGGTGAACAACTGAATCGACTCAGGACGGTCGCGCCGCCTCTTCCTCGCGGATGATGCGCAGCTGCTCGTTCAGGTCCCCGATGGCGCCCGCCCAGTACCCGTCGGTGCCGAAGTTCGGGAAGCCGATCTTGAACGCCGGGTCCTCCCAGCGGTTGGCCAGCCACGCCGTGTAGTGGATGTACCGAAGCGCGCGCAGCGGCTCCACGAGGCGCAGGGAGGCGCGATCGAAGTCGGTCATCGTGCCGTAGGCGTCGAGCAGGATGTCCCGCCGACGCAGGGCCCAGTCGTCGCGCCCGCCCCACAGCATCCACAGGTCCTGCACCGGCGGCCCCGTCACCATGTCGTCGAAGTCGAGGAAGACGAAGCCCGCCGGGGACCGCAGCAGGTTGCCGAGGTGAGCGTCCCCGTGGATCCGCTGATACGTCGGCAGGAACCCCTCGAACGTCGGCTCGATGAGGTCGATGACCCGGTTGGCGACGTCGCGATACGCGTCGCGGAACGCCGGGAGGATGTGGTCGCCGTCGAGCAGGAGCGCGAGGTCGTCGTGCCCATAGGTGCGCGGCGTCAGCTCCAGGCGGTGCTCGGCCGGGTCCGTGCGGCCGACCTGGTGGATCCGCCCCAGGAGCGCGCCCACGCGGCGCAGCTGGTCGTCGTCCATCTCGTCCGGCGCCCGCCCGCCGATGCGCGGGAACATCGAGAAGTAGATGCCCTCCAGCGTCCCGATGGTGTCGTCCTCGGCGATCTCCACGGGAGACGCCATGGGGATCTCGGCGTCCTCGAGGTCCCAGATGAACTCGTGCTCGTCCAGGATCTGGTCCCGCGTCCACCGGCCGGGCCGATAGAACTTCCCCACCACGAAGCTGCCGTCGCTCAGCTCGAGCTGATAGACGCGGTTCTCGTAGGAGTTGAGGACGATGAACCGGCCGGTGCAGCAGCGTCCGCCGATCTCCACGGCGTCCATCACCTTCTCGGGGGTGAGCGCGAAGAAGAACTCGGTGACGCTCACGGGGAGCGGGCGCCGAATCGGGCGCGGACGGCCTGCATCGCCGGAGTGTACGCGCCGGCGGCGTCGCGCACGACGAGGACGGTCCTCTCTTCCGGACCCGGCTCCCGAGCGCCGACGTAGCCCCGGAAGCGGGGCTCGCGATCCGGTCGGGGGTGCACCACGAGCGTCGCCCGGACGGCCAGACCGACCGCGTCGAAGGCCCGCCTCACCCGGGCGTCCTGGGCGCCGTCCATGAGCATCGACGCTCGCCCGTGCGGAGCCAGCGCGCGCGCCGCGCAGGCGAGGTAGGCCTCGATCCCGCCCCGCATCTCGAACCGCCCGGCGGCGCGCTGGGGGTCCTCGGGCAGGAGCCCCGTGCCCATGGGCATGAACGGCGGGGTGCCCGTCACCAGGTCGTAGTCGGGGCCCACGTCCAGGTCCCGCAGGTCCGCGTGCTCCACGTGCGCGCGGTCGACGAGCCCGTTCTCGGCGAGGTTGCGGCGGGCGAGGGCGGCCGAGACGTCCTGGGCCTCCACCATGCGGAAGCGGGCCGCGAGGACCGTGGACAGGAGCAGGGTGACGGTGCCGTGGCCGCACCCCAGATCGAGGACTCGCCGTGCGTCCGGGGCGGCAGACCACGCGCAGTGAGCCGCCAGGAAGTCGTCCGTGGCGCTGCGATGTCCCCTCTTCCGCTGCCAGACCCGCAGGTCCGGCGCGATGGTGTCGAGGGTCAGCTCCGGGTCGTCTCGGGACTCCATCCGGCCCAGTTCACGACGTCGTAGCGGGGCGGCACCGAGACCCAGCGGCCCAGGTACTCGGGCCCCAGGAGGGTCGCCTGCTCGTCCAGGATCTCGGACGTGGCGGTGCGCGCGGCGGCGATGGCGGCCCGGTCGCCTCGGACCTCGGCCACCTTGCCGAGCGCGTAGTGCACCCGCTCGCGCTCCAGGCGGACGCCCGACGCGAGCGACATGGCCATGCCCGCCCCCGCGGCGTGCGCCTCCGCGGCCTGCAGGTCGCCCCGAGACATCGCCACCAGCGCGCGCTCGGACAGGCACAGGGCGAGGGTGAGCCGCTGCTGGGTGGCGCGCAGCACGCGCTCCCCGCGGGCGAGGTGGGCCTCGGCGTCGTCGAGGAGTCCGAGGCGACGGGTGATCTCCCCGAGGGTGGTCATGGCGGGGCCGAGCACCCGGATCGCGCCCAGCTGCTCCGCCCGCTCCACCATCTCCAGGCACTCGGAGCGGGCCCGGTCGAGGTCCCCTCGGAAGCCGATGAGCTGCGCGATGTCCCGCTCCAGGAGCAGGCTGGTCAGCTGATCGCACTGGTCCTCGGCGAGCTCGTAGGCCTTGCGGAAGCCGTGCTCCGCCGCGTCGTACTCGCCGAGCTGGCAGTCGGCCGTGGCCGCGTTCGCGCGCCCGAGCATCTCCCAGTAGGGGTTCACGATGCGACGCGCCTCGCCCGCGATCCCGGCCCAGCGGTCCCGCGCCGCGATCAGCGACCCGCTGCGCATGTCCACGTGGGCCATCAGGTCCGAGAGCTGGAAGAGCGTCTCCATGGGCGCTTCGACCTCGAGGGCCGTCATGAACGCCTGCTCCACCACCTCGATCACGCCTTCGTGGTTCTGGTTGTGCTTGTAGAGCGTCGCCCGCTGCGTGTAGACGCGCAGCAGCGCCGCCGCGTCCCCCTCCGCGAGCTGCTCGAGCTCGTCCAGATCCTCCTCCGCTCGCGACCACTCGCAGGCCGACGACGCCAGCGACACACGCTCCTTGAGCGCGGCCGGCAGGTCTTCGGGCTTCGCCTGGCGGGCCGTGTCGACCCACAGATCGGCCACCGTGAGGCCCGTGGCGGTGCGACCCGCGGCCTGCTCGTGACGTACGGCGGTGGCGAGCAGGGGGAGCGCCGTCTCCGCGAGGCCCGCGCGCAGGTACCCCCGCGCCGCGAGGGCCGGCCGCTCGTCGTGGGCCGCCGGGTGATCCGGATGGTCCTCGAGCATGACGTCGGCGAAGCGCTTGCCGACCGCCTGCCGCTGGGTCTCCTCGAGCATCTCCCAGGCGACCTCACCGACCACGCGATCCTTGAGCTGCAGGCCCCAGGAGCCCTGCGCCGCCTTCTCTTCGGCGATGCCGCGACGCACCAGGGCGTTGATGGCGTCGATGAAGGGGTCCTCCGGCCACTTCGAGATCTCCATGAGCCAGTCGAGCACGACCGGTCGATGGATCATCCCGAGCACGCCCGCGGCCTCCAGGGAGATCGTCGACAGGCCGTTGAGGCGGGACTTCCACCGCTCGCGCGGGTCCATGGACGCCGCGGCCAGCAGGTCCGACTCCTTCGTGTCGCGCCCGGACCGGCGCCCGGCCTCGGCGAGCAGCCCCTGCACCCAGTCCAGGAGGGCGCGCGGCGTGAGGTTCACGCCCTCCACCACGGCGCGACGGGCGAGCCGCGTGGGGGGCACCGCCCACCCCAGGGCCGTCTGGATGGCGACGGCGATGTCCACGCCCATGAGCGGCAGGATGGTGATGCCCTCCCCCGCCCAGGCGGCCGGGGTCTCGGTGCCCGCGAGCGCCACGAGCCGGGGCCGACCTCGGTGGGGGGCGCGGTCCGCGGGGGGCGTCGCGAGGTAGCGGAGCAGATCGAGCGAGTCGGGATCGAGCAGCTCGGCGTCGTCCACCAGCAGCGCGACCGGGGCCTGCATCGCGAGCAGCGCGATGATCCGCTCGATGGCCTGGTAGTAGAGGATCCGGCGCGACGCGGGGTCGTCGGGCGGCGGGTCGAGGGGGCCGACGGAGAGCAGCGGCTCCCGGAACGTCGGGCACAGGTCGATGGCCGCGGTCGCGGACGCGCCGAGCGCCCGACGCAGGTCGAGCGGCGGCAGACGCTGCAGGTACCAGCTGACCGGCTCCATGATCAGGCGCATGCCCGACATGCCCGCGGCGGGGTCCTGCCCCTTGCCCGTGAGCACGACCGCGCCGACCTCGAAGCGCAGGACGTCGCGCAGCTCGGCCAGCAGCCGGGTCCGCCCGCTGCCGGACTCGCCCCGGAACCAGTGGATGGCGGGGCGGATGTCGTCGAGCTGGAAGCCCTCGAGCGCGTTCTTGAGGAACTCGTCGCGGCCGCGGAAGGCGGGGGCGAAGAGCTCGGGCCCGGCGTCGATGTTCTGGACCTCGTCGTACTCGGGGAACATCGCCGTGGTCGCGGCGCCGAGCCCCTCGTCGACGCCGGCGTGGGGGGTGATCGCGTCCGGCTCGGGATCGTGGCCGTCCGGGCGGGTGATCAGGGCGTTCGGATCGTCCACCTGGCGCAGGGCGCGCTTCGCGCCGAGGTCCACGAAGATCCCCTCGCGGGTGGGGTCGGGGCTGGCGTGCGCCTGGCTCTTCGCGAGGTTGCTCTCGTCCGGGTCCCCCCCGTGCTCCTCCCGCACCTCCGCGGCGCGGCCCGACGCCTCCAGCGCCGAGACGACGACCTGGTTGAGGTCGCGGGGGTTCACGCGCTCGCGGGACGACGCCTGGAGCGTGCCCGTGGGCGACACGTGGTCGAGGATCTCTTCGCGCAGCGCGCCTGCGTCCGGGGGCCGCGACGACGGGTCCTTGGCCAGGAGGCGGTTCACGAGGTCGCACAGCGAGCGGGGCAGCTGGGGGACGAGGTCCGCGAGGCGGGGCGCCGGCTCGGTGACGTGCGCCATGAGCAGGTCGAAGAGCGACGGCGCCGTGAACGGCGGGCGCCCGGACAGCACCTCGAAGAGGATGACGCCCAGCGAATAGAGGTCGCTCCGACCGTCCAGATCCAGGGAGCGCGCCTGCTCGGGGCTCATGTACCGCGCGGTGCCCACGGTCTCCCCGACGGCCGTCAGCGGCGCGACCTGCTCCAGGGCCATCGGCTTGGCGATGCCGAAGTCCACCACCCGGGCCCGGCCGCCGTAGTCCACGAGGATGTTCTCGGGCTTGAGGTCGCGGTGGAGGATCCGGTGAGCGTGCAGGTAGGACAGCGCCTCGCACACCTGCGCCGCGACGGACAAGGCGGGGGCCACCCACGCCTTGGGGAGCGGTCGGTGCTCCGCCTCCCGACGGGACTGCCGCCCCACGACCGCCCACATGTCCCCGCCCGGGACCCACTCCATGACGATGTACTCGCCGTCCTCACACACGCCGTACCGGTACACGGCGACGATGCCGGGGTGGCGGAGCTTGCTGACCGCGTTGAACTCGCGTCGGAACCGCCGCGTGGGGCCCGCCGCGCCCGCTTGCCGCCGGAGGATCTTGACCGCGCGCAGGGCCCCGGTCTCGAGGTCCATGGCGCGATAGACGGCGCCCATGCCGCCCAGACCGACCAACACGAGGTCGGAGAGGCCGGGGATCTCCGGGGGACGGGTCTCGATCGGGCCGGGGGGATTCACGACGCGCCAAGGCTACGGCACCACACGCGGGAGCGCGACCGACCGGACCCGATCGACGGGGAGGTCCAGCGCCCCCTCAACGCCCTCGTCGTCGTCGTCCCTTGGAGGCGGCCAGCCGCCCCGACATGTCGTTGCCCAGGTCGTCGAACCGCCGACGCAGCGGCAGATCCTTGGTGGAGCGCTTCGCCCGGCGGAGGCTCGCCACCAGCTCGGGGTCGGCGACGGGCGACTGCTGCTGGAGGATCTCCGCGTCCTGCAGGGCCGCGCCGGCCGCGGATTCCCGCCCCGACCTCACGGCCAGCTCGGCGGAGAGGACGGCCTTCACCACGCGCTGCTCGTGGGTCGTCGACACCCCTGGAGCGACGGCCCCGCCGACCTCGCCCTCGAACTCCTTGGCCGTCGGCAGGTCGCCGACGACCAGGGCCATCTCCATCAGGTGCATGAGGATCCCGGCGATGGGGAGCCGCCGCTTGCGGCCGAGGGCCAGCGCCGTCTTGTAGGCCTGCCGGGCCTCGCCGGTGCGGCCGTCGATCCGCTCGGCCTCGCCCCGGAAGTACCAGAGCGCCTGCAGGTCCCGCCAGGCCGCCCGCTCGCGCAGCAACGAGCGCAGTCGATCGAGGCGACGTCGCACGGTCTCGGGGTCGCGTCGGGCGACCGCGATGGGGAGCGCCACCCGCAGGACGCGGAGCAGCAGCGCGGCGTCCCGGGAGCGTCGCGCGATCGCGTCGGCGCGTTCGCACAGCTGCTCGGCGGCGGCCGCGTCCCCCTCGATGCGCCGCTGGTCGGCGAGGTAGGCGAGGGCGCGACACTCCCAGCGCCTCGGAGCCCACCCCCGGCTCAGATCCAGGGCGCGCTTGAGCGACTCCGTGGCCTCGGCCATGCGGCCCGCCCGACGGAGGGCCTCGGCGTGGGCGAGCTCGTAGCGACACTGCTCGACGCTCGGGGGCAGCGGCAGCCACATGGGCTGGAGCATGTCGAGGGCGCCCGCGAGCTCGGAGGCGGTGCCCGGCGGGTCGCGCGTCTCCTGCTCGAGCCGGGCCGCGAGGACGTGGATGTCGGCTTCCACCTCGGGCGTGAGCGAGCCGGGCTCGCGGGTGACGACGTCCAGCGCCCGGGACACCGCCCGGAACGCCGCCTCCCGCTCGCCGCGACCTCGCAGCAGGTGGGCCGCCGTGCGTCGATCTCGGGCGGCGGGGCCGGGCTGTCCGCAGGCGTCGCGGTTGCGCGCGGCCTCCATCAGGCGCTCGGCGCGGCCGGACCCCTCGGCGGCCTCCAGGGTCGACGCCCAGGCGCGGTGGAACGCCATGCGTCGCTTGATCTCGATGCGGTCCCGCAGGCGCTCGGCGAGCGCGGTGTGGACCAGCCGCGGACCCTCGTCCCGCACGTCCACGAGCGCCGCCACCACGAGCGTCGCGATGCTCTCGGCCACCCGGTCCTCGGCCACCCCCACGCGCCCGGCCGCCTCCACGAGGTCGACGTACCGCGCCCGCTCCAGCACGAGCGAGAGGAGGTCCAGGACCGTCTGCGCGGCCTCCCCGTCCTCGCGGCCGCTCACGAAGTCCTTGGCCCGCGCCTCCAGGATGGCGTCGAACCGCAGGTACCCGGCCGTGGACGGCGTGTCCCCCCGCAGGGTGAAGCCGTCCGGCGTCCAGGTGAGGCGCCCCGACTCGTGCAGGTGCCTGGCGATCTGACGGGCGCCCCGGGGATCGCCCTTCGCCCAGCGCGCGATCTCGAGCCCCAGCTCCTCGGTGGAGCCCGCGGTGAAGGCGAGCAGCGAGGCGATCGCGGCGTCCGCCAGGGGGGCCATGGCGATGCGCTCGGTGCGCGGATCCGCGCGGAGCACGGCCCACTCCGGATGCAGGGGCCCGCCGCCGTCGTCGGTGCCGCGGGTGGTCGCCACCACGAGCACCGACAGCGGGCCCTTGGCCTGGAACAGACGGGTCAGCCACGTCAGGGGGGCGTGGTCGGCGCACCGATCGACGTCCTCGAGCCACAGCAGGAGGGGGCGACGGCGCGACAGGACGCGGAAGAGCTCGATCGCGGTGGCCGCCTCCTCCTCTTCGGGACGGAAGGCCCGGTTGTGGGCGGCGAGCATCGAGAGCAGCCGGGGGACGAGGTCCGCGTCGGGCGGATAGCCCGCTTCGGCGAGCACCCGTCGCACCCGGGCGGGGCGCGCCGACGGGGCGAGGTCCGACACCCGAAGGACCTGCTCGAGCAGCCGACGCAGGGCCTCGGCGCCGGAGCCTTCGCTGCGGAAGCGCACGTGGTGGGAGCGCGCGAGGCCGAACTCCTCGACCACCGCCGACAGCTCCCGGGCGAAGCGGGTCTTGCCGCGGCCCTGGGCGCCTTCGACCAGCAGCAGCGCGGGTCGATGAGCCTGGGCGGCCACCCGGAGCGACGCCCACCCCACGTCCCACTCGGAGTCGCGTCCCTGCAGCGGCGAGTCGCGCATCGCGAGCAGCCCGTAGGAGGCTGCGGGGAACGGCGCGGCCGACGGGAGGTCTCGGCGCGCGCCCTCGCTCCACGCGTCCGACGCCGGGCGGTCCAGCTCCCAGGCGGCGGGGAGGGCGACCTCGTCGTCCTCGGCGGGCGCGAGCTCGAGGGTGCCGCTGCCCCCGTGGGACGACAGCCGCGCCGAGTCCGCGATCGGGTCCGTGCCGGTGGGATCCGTGGTGGGTCCGATGTGGTCCGGACCCGGGTCCGTGTCGCGATCCTCGGGCTTGCGGACCGCCTCCATGAGCACGTCGGTCCCCTCGGGATCGAAGTCCCGCGGGCCGGTGGTCAGGTCGGTGGTGTCCGGCGGCGGGAGGTGCCTGCGGGCGTCGGCGGCCCACCCGAACCGCTGGGCCGGATCGGGCGCGAGGAGCCGGAGCAGGAACCGACGGAGGGGCACCCCGAGGTCGGAGATGGCCTGCAGCGGAGGCGTGAAGCGGCTCTGCAGGCGCAGGTCCCAGATCCCGGCGTTCGTCTCGCCGGGGAAGGCGGGCGTGCCGGTGAGCAGCTCCACCAGGACCACGCCGAGCTCGTACAGGTCCGTCCACGGGCCCACGTCCGCGCCCGCGCCCTCGACCAGCTCGGGGGCCATGTAGGCCAGCGTGCCCGCCACGCGCCCCCCGCTCGGGTCGTTGCGGGGGATCGACGTCATCTTGTCCACGCCGGTGCGCGACGCCGCCACCCACGACGCGATGCCGAAGTCGAGCAGGCTCACCCACGGCTTCTCGGGCTCGCCCGACAGGAGGATGTTCGAGGGCTTCAGGTCGCAGTGCACGACCCCGCGCCCGTGCGCGTACGCGAGCGCGTCCAACACCTGGCTCGCCACCCGACGGAGCCAGGACCAGGACCGCGGCTTGGTGGCCCAGGCGGTGAGGGGGCGACCGGAGACGTACTGGAAGACGAGGCCGGGGATCTCCGGCCCGCCCTCTTCGACGGGGCTCAGCGTGGTGCGATCGAGGAGCGCCACGAGGTGCGGGTGGGACAGCCGCGCGACGGTGTGGGCCTCGGCGGCGACCCAGCGCTCGGCGTTCCCCGGGAGGACGTGCACCCGCGGGAGCTTGACGGCCACGTCGCGCTCGAAGACCCGGTCCTGCGCGCGCCACACGTCGGCCATCCCGCCCCGGCCGATCAGCCTCAGGAGTCGGTACCGGCCGTCGTGGGACGTACTCCCCGGGCGATGGGTGCGACCCTCGTCGGCGGCGCCGCCGGGGGCCTTCGCGGTGGAACCCGTCACGCATGTATTCTGCCGGCTCATGACCACGGCGCCCGGCACGCGACCCGAGACAGCGCTCGTTCAGCGCGACACGCTGCTCGGAGCCCGAGAACGCCTCGTCCAGGCGACGGTGACGGTCATCGAAGGCCCGGACCTGGGCCTCGCGTTCCCCCTCAGCGAGAAGCCGATCGTGCTCGGGAAGGCCCGCGACTGCGAGATCGTCCTGACCGATCGCGCGGTGTCCGGGCGTCACCTGGAGCTCCGCCTCGACGGCTCGTCCGTGCGCCTCAAGGACCTCGGGTCCACCAACGGCACCTACGTGGGCGAAGCGAAGGTGATCGAGTCGGTGGTCCCGGCCGGGTCCGTCGTGACGGTGGGTCGGACGCGCCTGCACCTCCGGTCGGACGAGGACGGCGGGACCCTCCTCACTCCGTCGGCGTCGGACCACTTCGGGGGCCTGTTCGGCAACTCCGTCCCCATGCGGCAGGTGTTCGCCGTCCTGGAGCGCGCCTCCACCCGGGACGTGAGCGTGCTCCTGGACGGCGAGACCGGCACCGGCAAGGAGCTCGCGGCCCGCGCGGTGCACGCCCACTCCCACCGCAGCAGCGGCCCGCTCGTGGTCCTGGACTGCTCGGCGGTGGCGCCGGAGCTCATCGAGTCCCAGCTGTTCGGGCACCGTCGCGGCTCCTTCACGGGCGCGATGCAGGACCGGGCGGGCGTGTTCGAGAGCGCGCGCGGCGGCACCGTGTTCCTCGACGAGCTGGACTCGCTCCCCCTGGATCTCCAGCCGAAGCTGCTGCGCGTGATCGAGTCGCGCGAGGTGGTGCGGCTGGGCGAGTTCGAGCCGCGGCCCATCGACGTGCGCCTCGTGGCCGCGTGCGGTCGGTCCCCGGAGGAGGCGGTGGCGCGCGGGGAGCTGCGCAAGGACCTCTACTTCCGCCTCGCCGTCGTGCGCGTGACCCTGCCGGCGCTGCGGGACCGCATGGAGGACATCCCCCTGCTGGTGAAGCGGCTGCTCGCGACCATCGGCAGCAACCAGGTGATGGTGGAGGACGGCGCCGCCCTCGACCGCCTGCAGCGGCACCCGTGGATGGGCAACGTGCGCGAGCTCCGCAACGTGCTCGAGCGGGGCCTGCTCCTCGCCCCGCCGGGCGCCACCAGCCTCACCCAGCTCCCCCTCCGGCTGAACCCGGTCATGGCGGGCGCAGACGACGGCGGGCCGCGCGTCCCCCGAGAGATCGACCTCCGCCTGCCCTACAAGGAGGCCAAGGAGTCGGCCTTGGGGATCTTCGAGAAGGAGTACCTGCGGGCGGCCCTCGCGCGGAACGGGGCGAACCTCAGCCGCACCGCACGCGACGTGGGCCTCACCCGTCACCACCTCCGCAAGCTGCTGCGGCGACACCGCCTGATCGCGGGCCCGAGCGACTGACCCGCGGGCGCGACCTCACCGGTCGAGCTCGAGGAGATTCGAGAGGTCCGGGACCTCGCGCCCCCGGGGCGCCCACAGCCTCCAGTCGCCCTCCGCGGCCACCAGCTCGAGCCCCAACCGGTGCCCCGGATCGGGCTCCCAGCGTCGGGTGATCACGAAGCCGTCGGGGTGGTCGGCGAGCCAGGTCGGCAGCTCCCGCAGCTGCGGCCAGAAGATCGGGTGGTCGGTCCGCCACGCCGGTGCGTACAGCTCTCGCGGATTGAACGCGCGACGGCGGACGGGCACGGCGATGGGCGCCTCCGGGGAGGCGATCGCGGGCTCCGAGAGGAGGACCGGCAGGGGGGGCAGGCCCTCGCCCACGAACCGATCGGGCCGCAGGACGACGTGCATGGAGGTGGCCCAGCCGAGCGCGACCACGCCCACGACGGTCCAGGCCGTCCCGTACTTGCCCAGGGACCACCACGCCAACACGGCCACCAGCATCCCCAGCGCGCCCAACATCAGGAGCACGTGATAGTGGGGGTGCATGAGGGTGTCTTCGAAGTACCAGCGGGGCGCGAACCGGCCCCCGCGGACGCGCCAGGCGGCGCCCGAGATCCAGGTGAGGATCCCCAGGGGGAGGATCCACGGCACGAGCAGCGTGCGCAGCTCCTCGCGTCGGCTCGCGTCTCCGGTGAGGCGCCACAGCGCCCCCGCCACGCCCACCGCCGAGAGCACCATCGCGGTCTCGATCGGGTCCATGTACCGCGGATAGAGGTGGAACGGGTGCGCCTCCGGGTTGCCGTAGGCGTACCGGAGGATGTGCAGCGCCGACATCGCGGCGAGGCCGAGACCCACGAGGAGCGTGAAGCCCGACGCCGCCGCGAGCGGACGCGGGAGGCGACGGATCTGCGCGCGGGAGAGCAGGGTCGCCGCCAGCACGAGGGGAGCCGCGCCGAACACCACGAGCTGGTAGATCGGCTGGCGAAGGCCGGTCTGCACGGCGAGCCACATGCGGGCGCGCGTCGCCCACATGCGCGTGAACGGGGACAGGTGAGATCCCACGACCCCGCGGTGGTAGGTCTCGATGCTCCCGCCGTGGATCCAGGTCGCGATCGCCTCCGGCAGGAGCCCCACAGCGAGCCCGAGGCCCAGGGGGACCGCCCGGCGCAGGACGGTCTTCACCCCGTCGCCGAGGGGGCGCGTGGCGAACGCCTCCACGAAGACCACGATCCCGACGGCCACCGGCACCACCAGCGCCGTGCGACGGCAGGCGATCGCGAGGCCGGCGACGAACCCGACGAGCGCCCAGGTTCGCGCGCGGTCGCTCCGAAACGCCGCCCACACCGCGGCCGTCGCGAAGCAGAGCAGGGCGGTGAAGAGCACCTCGCTGCGGGTGGACATCGCGTGGTACGTGGCCCCCAGGAGGAGCTGGGCGGCGGCGAGCGAGAGCCAGGCGGATCGGGCCCCCACCGCGCTGCGCAGCATCGGGAAGAGGGAGAGCGTGGCGAGCGCGAGGACGAGCCCGTGGAGCCCGTAGATGGCGGCGAAGCGGAGCGAGTTCGAGTCGATCGCGAAGGCGGGCGCGATGAACATCGGATAGAGGGGCGGGTAGTCGGTGGAGACCCGACTCCCGTAGCTGCCGTCGCGGAAGAGGTTGAGGGCGAGCTCGAGGTAGTTGTTCACGTCGAGGCGGAAGCGCGCGGGGGGCGACGCGGTGGCCACGAGCAGCGCCGTGCGCGTGAGCGCGGCGAGGGCGAAGACGGCCGCTCCGCGGGGATCCCCGCCGAATCGGCCCGCTGGAGTCGGGGCGCCCGTCATCGGTCGGGCGAGGGTACCGAGCCTTCCCCGGGAGCGTCGAGGGGAGGGGCGACGCGGCCCCAGACGGCCCACCGCTTCGTGGCCGCCGACAAGGTGAGGCCGAGCCGGTGGCCGGGGGCGCGCTCGAACGTCCGGGTCAGAACGAACCCGTCCGGGTGCGCCTCCAGCCACGCCGGGATCTCTCGGAGCGGCACCCAGTACACGTCGTGGTCGCTGCGGAACCCGGGCCCGTAGAGCTCACGCTTGTGGATGGGACGCCGCCGAACGAGCACGGCGAGGGGAGCGTCCGGCGCGGCGGCCACCGCCGCGGTGCGGAGGATCGGCGGGACGGGGGTGGCGCGGGACCACCGGTCGACGTCGCCCACGAAGTGGAACGAGATCATCCACCCCAGCCCCACCGCCGCGACCACGGTCGACGCCCGGCCGTAGCGTCCGCGAGCGAGGACGAGCGCGATCAGCACCGCGCCTGCGAGGACGGCGAGCAGGTAGGGGTACCAGCTCTCCAGCGGTGTGCCCTCGAACAGGCGGAGCGGGGCCACGCGGCTGCCCCGGAAGCGAGTCGTGGGGACCGCCGGCAGCACGACGAGGGCCGCGGGCACGAACCACCACGCGGACCACGGGTGGGCGTCCCGACGGTGCGCGGCCACCGCCACCGCGCACAGGATCACGGCGGTCTCCGCGGGGTCGAGGTAGCGCGGGTAGACGTGCCACGCTTCGGCGTCGGGACGGCCGTAGGCGTAGCGGAGGATGTGGAGCGTGGAGAGCGCCGCGAGGCCCAGGAGTCCCAGGAGCGCGAAGGCAGAGGCCCCCGCCAGGGGGCGCGGCAGCTCGGCGCGGCGCCGGGCCCACCCGAGCAGCACCAGGGGAGCCCCCGCGAACGCGACCAGGGGGTAGACCAGCTGGCGGGCGGCGGTGCTCACCGCGAGGTCGATGCGCTCGGGTGTCGCCCACATGCGGGTCACCGCGGACAGATGCGAGGCCACGACGCCGTCGTGATACGTCCGCAGGGTGCCGCCGTGCAGCCACGCCGCCGCCACCTCGGGGCCCAGTCCGATCGCCGTCCCCGCGGCCAGCGCGAGCACGGCCCGTCCTCGACCCGGGTGCATCAGCGCCACGATCGTCGCCGCGGCGGGGACCACCAGGCCGGTCCGTCGACACGCCACGGCGAGCCCGCACAGCACGCCCACGACGAACCAGCGGCGGCTCGACGGACGGTCCAGGGCCCACCACACGGCCCCCGTGGCGGCGCAGAACAGGGCCATGAGGAGCGCTTCGCTGCGCGCCCAGAGCGCGTGGTAGCCCGCCCCCGCGAGGAACTGCGCGGCGGCGAGCGTGAGCCACGCGGACCGCTCGGACATCGCCGACCGGAGCATCGGGAGCAGCGTGAGCGACGCCCCCGCCAGGAGCAGGGCGTGCGCGCCGTAGATGATCGCGAACCGCAGGTCGTTGGACGACAGCGCGAACGTGGGCGCGACGAGGAACGGGTAGAGGGGCGGGTAGTCCGTGGACACCACGCTGCCGTAGGTGCCGTCGCGCCAGAGGTTGAGCGCGAGCTCGAGGTAGTTGTTGACGTCGAGCCGGGGATGGCGCGGCGGCCCCCCGTACCCCACGAGCAGGACCACGCGCGCGACCACCGCCGCCGCGAAGAGCGCGGGCCCGGAGGACGAGCGGGAGTCGTCCCGGCTCAGGGGCTACGCGTCCTTTTCGGCGAGCTCGCGGGCCGCGGCGTAGAGCACCATCGCGGGGGCCAGCCCCGTGGCGCCGCCCTTCTGGATCCGGATGGCGAGGGCGTCGATCCGCCCCAGGGTGGCCGCCCGAGAGTCCAGGAACGCGCGCCAGTGCTTGATTGCCGAGCGGGCCGTGCGCGCGGCCTTGCGGGGGCCGTCCTTGCCCTTGCTGTCGGGCTCGAAGTCGCCGAACGCCACGTCCACCACCTCCAGCAGCTTGCGCGACACGTTCGTCCGCACCTCGGCGATCGCCCGACTCGTCCAGCCGTCGTGGCCGCTGACGTCGCCCACCAGCTCGCCCACGCGCATGAACCCGCCGGTCTCGGACACGGTCGTGAGGAGGAGCGCCCCCAGCTCCACGTCCATCCACTCGTACCGCTCGGACAGCAGCACCGCGTCGCCCGCGCCCGCGACCCAGCCCAGCCCCGCCGCGCGCGCGTTTTCGTCGGTGAGGATCTGCCGGTTCCGCATGTACCGGAGGCGACGGTTGTACTCGCGCCGCTCGGTCCCGGAGACGACCTTCAGGAGGGCCTTCTCGTAGGCCTTGAAGCCGTCCGAGAACCGCGCGACGACCCCCGCCGGGTCGGTCAGCTCGACGTTCCGCTGCAGCAGCCACAGCGTCAGCGCCCGCACGTTCGACGAGACGTGGCCGAGCTTCACGTACTCCACCGACACGCGGACGTTGCTCCGGTCGCGCAGCAGGTCGAACAGCCGCCACGCGTCGAGCAGCTCGGTGGCCACGAGCGTGGCGGTCACCACGTCTCCGACCGAGCTCCCCGCGAGGCGCTGGACGCGAGACACGTACGTCATCCCGAGGAAGTTGACGATCTTGTTGGTCACGACCGTGGCGGCGATCTCCACCCGCAGCTGGTGCCGGAGGATCCCGGCGCGGAAGCGCTTGCGCGCCGCCTTTGGGAAGTACCCGAGCAGCCACTCCTGGAAGTGCGGCACGAACCACTCGGGGTTCGCGGTGAGGTGCTCGTACACCCCCATCTTCACGAAGGGTCCGATGCGGGAGAGCTCCGGTCGCAGCAGCCCCTGGCCCCGCTCGGCCCGACGCAGCAGGGCGCCGTCCTCGGGGAGGACGTGGCGCTTCCGATCGATGTCGCGCTCGGCCACGAGGTCGTTGAGCAGGACGCGGAAGTCGTCCAGCGTCTCGGCGCTGCGCGCGGCGTCCAGCGAGAGCCCCAGGGAGTGCTCGTGGTTGTCGGCGCACACGTCGTCGGACACGTCCATCGCGATCTCGACGAGCAGCGCGTCCCGCTGATCCCGGTCGATCTCGCCCGCCGCCATCAGGTCCTGGGAGAGGATCTTGAGGTTGACCTCGTGGTCGGACATGTCGACGCCGCCGCTGTTGTCCACCGCGTCCGTGTTGATGCGTCCTCCGCCGCGCGCGAACTCGACCCGCGCCGCCTGGGTGAAGCCCAGGTTGCCGCCCTCGCCGACGACCCGGAACTTGAGGTCCGAGGAGTCCACGCGGACGTTGTCGTTGGACGGGTCGGCGGCCTGTCGGTCGGTCTCGTGGGAGGCCTTGATGTAGGTCCCGATGCCGCCGTTCCACAGGAGGTCGGCCTCCATCCTGAGGATGGCGCGGATCAGCTCGTCGCCAGACATCTCCTCGTCGTGGATGCCGAGCATCGCCTGGACCTGCGGGCTGAGCGGCACGGACTTCGCGCCCCGGGAGTAGATGCCCCCGCCCTCGGAGATCAGGCTCGCCGAGTAGTCCTCCCAGGTGGAGCGAGGCAGGTCGAACAGTCGCTTGCGCTCGACCCACGACTCGGCCGGATCGGGGGCGGGGTCCAGGAAGATGTGCATGTGGTTGAAGGCCGCCTGCAGCTTGATGGTCTTCGAGAGCAGGAGGCCGTTCCCGAACACGTCGCCGGCCATGTCGCCGATGCCCACGGCCGTGATCTCGTCCACCTCGGGATCCAGGCCCGTCTCCCGGAAGTGCCGACGCACGCAGACCCACGCGCCCATGGCGGTGATCGCGTACTTCTTGTGGTCGTAGCCCTGGGAGCCGCCGCTGGCGAACGCGTCGTCGAGCCAGAAGCCGTACTCGCGGGCGAGGCCGTTGGCGGTGTCCGACAGGTGAGCCGTGCCCTTGTCGGCGGCCACCACCAGGTACGGGTCGTCGCCGTCGTAGCGCACGACCTTCGCGGGGGGCACCACGCGCCCTTCGACCACGTTGTCGGTCAGGTCGAGCAGGCCGCGGATGAAGATCTTGTAGTGCTCGTCCACCGCCGCGCGGATCGACGACCGGTCCGGGTAGGGGTTGCGGAGGACGAACCCGCCCTTCGCGCCCACCGGCACGATGAGCACGTTCTTCACCATCTGGGTGTCCATGAGGCCCAGGACCTCGGTGCGGAAGTCCGCCGGGCGGGTGGACCAGCGGAGGCCGCCGCGCGCGACCGGGCCGCCGCGGAGGTGGACGCCCTCCACCCCCGTGTGGAGGAGGTAGATCTCGCGATAGGGCCGCGGCTCCGGCATCTGATCGACCTTGCTGCAGTCGATCTTGACGGACAGGGGGTGATCCTCGAGCCCCGCGCCCGCCCACCAGTTGGTGCGGATCGTCGCCGCCAGGAGGTTGAACGCGCGCCGCAGGATCGCGTCCTCGACGGCGTCCTCCACGCCCTCCAGGTAGTCGAGGAAGCCCTTGCGGTTCCGCTCCACCAGCCGGACGCGATCGGGGTCGGCCGCGTCCTCCAGCTCGGGGTGGAAGCGCGCGCGGAAGAGCTTGAGCAGCAGCCGCGCGGCCACGGGGTGCTTGCGCCAGATGGCGCGCTGACCCGTGGACGGCATCGACTCGCCCAGCTGGCGCGAGTAGCAGATGAAGAGGCGCAGGACGTCGATCTCCCGACGCTTCAGGCCCGCGGTCAGCACCAACGCGTTCAGGGAGTCGTTGAACGCCTCTCCCTTGAAGCAGGCCTCGAGCGCCTTCACGAGCGCCTCGCCGTGCTCCTCGATGTCCGCCCGCTTGTCGCCCGGGACCACGCGGAACGTGTCCACGTAGTAGCTCTCGTTGTCGCCGGGCTGGATCGTGGTGGAGTGCTGATCGATGACCCGCAGGCCGAACCGGTCGAGGATCGGGGTCGAGTCGGTCAGGTAGATCTTGTCCTTCTGGTACAGCTTCAGGCGCGTCACGCCCGCGGCCAGGTCGTCCGCGCGGAACGCCTGCTCGACGATCAGCCCGCCGGTCGCCCGCACGCGCTCGATCGCCTCCACGTCTCCCGCCGCCTCGGCGGCGTCGGTGAGCGCCCGGTACTCCTCGGAGAAGGCGCCCCTGTAGAGGGCGACGATGTCGTCGATCTCCTCGGACGAGAGTCGGCTGCGGAGCACCGCCTCCACGCGCGAGTCCCAGCTGCCGAGGATGCCCGCCAGGGCCTCCTTCACCTCGTCCTCGCCCCGGTGGATGAAGGCCTTCGTGGCGGTCAGATAGAACTGCAGGACCACGTTGCCGGACTGCCCGAACGTGAGGCGCCAGTCGCTGTAGCCGGCCCCCATGGCCTCCATCAGGCCCGCCGACGCGGCGGCCCGCATCTCATCGTCGTACCGATCGCGAGGCAGCGAGACGATCACGAAGGCGGTGCGCTTCGCGGGGCCCTCCAGGACGGCGACGCTCGGCTCCTGGGACGTCTCGGCCGCCATGATCAGGCGCATGGCCGAGTGGATCGCGTCCATGGACGCGCCGAAGAGGAACTCCACGGGGATGGCCTGGAACGAGCTCTCCAGTCGACGCTCGAGCTCGCTGCCCGGCAGGGCGGAGTGCGACTTCAGGACCGCGTCCAGCTTGTCGCGGAGCATCGGGATGTTCGCGACCTCCTCGGCGATGGCCTTGCGAGTGAACAGACCCGAGAAGAACGCCACCCGCTCGCTGCCGTCCTCGCCCACGAGCCGCACCCCCACGTGGTCGGCCTTGCCGACGCGGTGGAGCCCGGACTCCTCCTCGCCCTTGGCGAGGTAGAGCAGGCTGTCGGGGGCGTTCATCCACGCGACGAGGGCCGCGTTGTGGGGGAGCTCGCCCGCCGCGGACAGCCGCGCCAGCCCGAGCTTCGACGCGTCGTCGGCGCGGTGCTCGTCGCCGCCCAGGATCTCGGCGTAGGCCATGAACACGAAGTGGTCGTTCAGGAGCCAGTGGAGGAACTTCTGCACGGTGGTGACGCGCTTGTAGTCCTGGGACGCGTCGGCGGGCAGGTGCTCGCCCAGGTGCCCCGCGAGCCAGCGGGCGCGGCTGCGCATCGCCTCGAAGTCCGCGACCATCGCCTGAGCTCGCGCGAGCCGCACGCTCACCTCCTCCTCGAGCTGGTGGCGGAGGGCGGCCGAGGCGATGTGGGGGAGCTCGAAGTGCATCAGCGACTCCGTGTTCTCCTGGGACTGGGGCAGCGGCTCGACGCGTGAGATGGCGCCCCCCGCGTCGCGCTCGACGGCGACGATCGGGTGGACGACCCGCAGCACCTGCAGATCGCGCTCGGCGAGCAGCATCCGCAGCGTGTCGTAGAGGAACGGCTGGTCGGCCATGCACGTCTGCAGGATCGACCGCTGCAGGGCGTATCCGTGCTCGCCTGCGGTGGGCTGGAACACCCGCACCTTGATCTCGTCGGGCTCGCGCGTGGCGATCCAGTCCGCGAGGTCGAGCCACTGCGCGAGGATCGTGGGCAGCGCCCGCCCCGCGAGGTACGCGTCGTCACTGCGGAAGAAGAACGCTTCGGCGATCCCCGCAGCGTGCGCGCCCACGTCGTCGCGCGCGGCGAGGAGGGCGGCGACCTTGGGTTGCAAGGCCGCCACGGGGGGCGCGGGGGTGTCGGTGGGTTCGCTTTGCAGGGCCATCAGTGCTCGCGGTTGCAGTCCGGGGGTAGCGCGTCGGCGTCCACGGGTTGGAGCGGCTCGTCGGCGCGGGCGGCGGCCGCCCACTCCCAAACCGCGGTGATGCATCGCTGCGACTCGTCCGCGCCGTCGGCGGGGGCGGTGCAGGGCGCGCAGGCGCTCACGCCGTCGAGGTCGACGAGGTCTGCGCAGACGTCCGCCACGGGGCCCAGGGCGGGCTCGAGGGCGGCGAGGTCGATCACCCCGATCAGGGCGACGTCGAAGAGGCCCTCGCCGGTCTCGTTGAGGCGGCCTTGGAGCGCGCCCTCGAGGACGGGGATCGGCGTCGGCTGGGGGATCGAGGCGCCGGCGTCGAGGCGCGCCCCGAGCTGGCGCGTGTCCAGGCGGGCGGCGCCCCAGGCGTGGGTGGGCTCGCAGAGGTCCTGCTCGCCTCCGCCGGTGACGGTGACGCCCGCGGTCACGGGACGCAGACCGTCGCCGTCGGGCGCTCCGAAGGACACGAGCAGGGAGGGACCGTCCGCGGGGTCGACCAGGAGGGGGTTCCCCTCGTGGGGGTGTCGGGAGCGCGCGAAGGGCCACTCGAGCGTGAAGGTCGCGCCGTCGAGGCCCTCCGGGTCCGGGCCGCGCTCCTCCGCCGAGACGGGCACGTCGAGGGTGACGTCGCCGGACCGCTCCCCCGCCGTGACCCGGTACGTGACGTCGAGGCCGTCCGCCGGGACCGGAGCCGTCGTCATGGCGACCGCGCAGCCCGTCCCGCGGGCCCACGCCGTGACCGAGTCCAGGGCGGTCCCCTCGGCGTCCGCGAAGCTCACGTCGAAGCTGTCGGACGGACACAGGGTGCACACCTCGACCCACGCGGGGGCGACCAGGGTCGAGTCCGCGGCGGTGCGGGTGAGGGTCACGGGACCGTTCTCTTCGCACCCCACTGTGGGGGTCGGTTCGCCCGGGTCGGGGGGGTCGGGGAGGTCGGGGCGGCACCCGGGCGCAGCGGTGAGGACCGCGATCGCGAGAGCTGCGAACGCGCCTAAGGGGGGCATTCCCGTGGAGGGCCGGCCCATGGCGTCGTGGACTGTACCAGCGGCGATCGACCCCGAATACCCCGTGAGGGCGCGTGCGCCGCGGTCGAGGGCCCCCTCAGCCGACGCCGACGTAGCGCACCCCCGCCAGGTCGGCCATGTCGCGCTTCCACGCCACCAGATCGTCGCGGTCGAACCCAGCCAGATCGTGGTGGCCGCATGCCCGGGCGAGCACCTGCATGAGCTCGGTGGTCGCCTCGAACCAGTTCGCGAGGCGACGAGCCGACGCGGCGACGATCAGCCGCTCCCGGAGGTGAGGCTTCTGCGTGGCGATGCCCACGGGGCAGTTGTTCGTGTGGCAGGCGCGCATCCCCAGACAGCCCACGGCCTGGAGGGCCGAGTTGGCGACCGCCACGCCGTCCGCGCCGAGGGCGAGGGCCTTCACGAAGTCCGACTCGGTGCGCAGCCCTCCGGTGATGATCAGCGTGACGTCCGGGGCGTGCACGTCCAGGTGACGACGCGCCCGCGCGAGGGCGGGGATGGTGGGGACGGAGATGTTGTCCTTGAAGATGATCGGCGCCGCCCCGGTGGCCCCGCCGCGACCGTCGAGGATGATGTAGTCGACGCCCACCGCGAGGGAGAAGTCGATGTCCGCCTCGATGTGCTGGGCGCTCAGCTTGAACCCGATGGGCACGCCGCCCGTCGCCTCGCGCACCTCGTCCGCCACGCGACGGTAGTCGTCCACGGTCACCAGGTCCGGGAAGGTGGACGGCGAGATCGCCGGCTCGCCGGGGGGCAGCCCGCGGATCTCGGCGATGCGGCCCTGGACCTTGTGCCCGGGGAGGTGCCCGCCGGTGCCCGTCTTGGCGCCCTGACCCGCCTTGAAGTGGAAGGCCTGGCAGCGTCGCACCTTGTCGAGGCTCCAACCGAACCGACCGGACGCGAGCTCGTAGAGGTAGCGACGGTTGGCGGCCTGCTCTTCGGGGAGCATGCCCCCTTCCCCGCTGCAGATCCCCGTCCCGGCGAGGTCCGCCCCGGTGGCCAGGGCGACCTTCGCCTCTTCGCTCAGCGCGCCGTAGGACATGTCGCTGACGAAGAGCGGGATGTCGAGCTCGAGGGGTCTGTCGGCCCGCGGGCCGAGGACGATCCCGGTGGCGACGGGCGCGTCGTCGAGCAGGGGCCGCCGGGCGAGCTGCCCGGTGACGATCTGGATGTCGTCCCACCTCGGGAGCTCCGTGAGGGGCACGCCCATGGCGCTCACGGCGCCGTGATGCCCGAGCTTCGAGAGGCCCTCGCGCGCGAGCTGTTGGGTGTATGCGTTGCGCGGCTCCTCGGGGGTGCCGTGAGGGTCCTGGTAGGCGCCGAGGTACTCGTCGCGCCGATACGGCTGCGGGTGATCGCGCTCCCAGGCCTCGACCTCCGCTTCGTCCACGTAGACGCGATCCGTTGCGAGGTCCACGACCGACTCGAACCGACGCAACACTTCCTTGTTCTCGTACGCGCTCACGCCGGAGCGGAGCTGGTAGTCCCACCCGTGGAGGCCGCAGACCAGGTCGTCCCCGACGACGTGCCCGTCCGCCATCAGCGCGCCGCGGTGGAGGCAGCGCCCGTACAGAACGACCACTTGGTCGTCGTGCCGGACCACCACCAGATCGACGTTCGCGACGAGCGCGTGGCGGGGGGTGCGATCGGGCAGGTCGCTCCACTCGGCGACGGGAACGGGGCGGGTCAAGGATCGGGGCACGTCGGGGTCCTCCAGAGTCGAGAATGGTACGCTGTCCGCCCGGCGGAGGAGCTGCGCAGCGATGTCCCATTCCATCCTCCTCGTGGAGGACGACCCGCACTTCGGCAAGCAGCTCGTGGACCTGTTCCAGTTCCTCGGCTACCGAACCCTGCTCGCCACCAGCGGCGAAGAGGCCCTGACGGCCTTCGAGAAGGGCCCGTACAGCTTCATTCTGTGCGACATCATGTTGCCGGGCATGTCCGGCGTGGACGTCATCGAGAAGCTCCGCGCCCTGCGCGGGGGCGCCGCCGTCCCGGTGATGCTCATGAGCGCGGTCTACAAGAACCCGCGCCTCTTCCAGCGCGAGCTCCGGCGACTGAACGTCCTGGAGTTCCTCCCGAAGCCCTTCTCGGTGATCGACGTGGGCCGCAAGGTCAGCGCCGTCTTGGATCAAGCCAAGCCGGTAGGCGAGGCCGAGGCCGACATCACCGAGTCCGGCTCGTGGCGGGCCGAGGAGATCCGCGAGGCCCTGGGGGACGCGCCGCCGAAGTTCGAGAGCATCGGCAACTGCGACCGCGTCGAGCGTCTGTCCCTGTTCATCGAGATCTTCCGCGGGCACACCGCGGGCAAGCTGATGCTCCGCAAGGGGCGCGTCTCGCGCTGCGTCTACTTCCTCAACGGCTACCCCGTGTGGGCGGAGAGCGACGACCCCGCGGACGAGCTCGGGAACCTCCTGGTGAAGGAGCGTCTGGCCAGCGCGGACGCGGTCGACGGCGCCCGCCGCAAGGCCGAGCGTCGGGGGATCACCTTCCGCGAGGCGCTGCTGCAAGGCGGCCTGATCGCCGAGCGTCGCCTCTTCCTGGTGGAGCGCCGCCGCGTGCGTCAGATGGTGGTCGGCGCGTTCGCGTGGTCCACCGCGGACTACGAGTTCGAGACCGGGGACTCGTTCGTGGACAAGATCGGCATCTTCGAGGTGAACCCGGTCCGCTGCCTCGGCGAAGCCGTCCGACGCTACGGCGCGGTCAACGACCTCGCCCCGGAGATCTACCCGCGCACCAGCCAGATCCTCGTGCGCGGCACGCGGTTCCGGCGCCTCTTCCCGTACCTGGACCTGCCGCCCGCGCTCACCCAGCTCGGGCCCGACATGCAGGCGGAGTGCAGCGTCGGGGACATCTTCAAGAAGTACGCGCGCGATACCGAGGACCTGATCAAGTACCTGTGGCTGATGTTCCGCCTGGGGATCAGCGACACCGTCGAGGCGCCCCCCGCCCCGCCGGACCAGCTCCGGCCGCCCGCGCCCGCCGCGGAGCGGGAGCCCGATCCCGCCCCCGTCCCCGCCCCCGAGCCTCCCCCGGAGGAGGACGGGCTCACGGATCGCGCCCGCGCCATCCTGCAGGACTACCTGTCGCTGCTGGGCAGCGATCACTACGCGATCCTCGGCGTCCCCAAGGACGCCCAGCGCGAAGCGATCGACGCCGCCTACCAGGAGCGCCTGGCCCGCTACCGACTCTCCACCCTCGGGCGAGACGTCGGCACCGAGATCCGCAACAAGGCGAAGGAGCTGCTGGTCCGCACGGTGGACGCGTACGAGACGCTCGCGGAGCCCTCGAAGCGGCTCGCGTACGACCAGCTGGCCACCGGCGAGCACATGGCGATCGGCCTCGCCGCGGCGTCGGGCCCCGACCTGCTGGCGAACGCCCGGGCCATGATCGAGAAGGAGCGCTGGGAGGACGCGCTGCCCCTGTATCGCGAGCTCCGTTCGCGGCACCCGGGCGCCCCGGAGATCCTCGCCAACCTCGGGCGCTGCGTATACAAGTCCGGCAACGGCGACGACCCGGTCACGGAGGCCCGCTCGCTCCTCTCGGACGCCCTCGAGGCGGACCCGTACAACCGGTCCGCGCACCGGTTCCTCGCCGACCTCTGCCGCGAAGAGGGCGACGAGAGCGGGTACCGGAAGGCCGTGCAGGCGCTGCGCAACATCGGAGCCGAGGAGTCGTGGGTGGCCCGCAGCGGCGAGGTCGATGTCGTCGAGGGATAGGCGCCGTGCGAGCGCGATCGCCGTCGTCGCCTTCTGCTTCGCCCTCGCGCTCCCGAGCGCCGCCCGCTCCGCCGTCGTGACGGGCGGCGAGCTCAACCACCCCGGAGAGAAGTCTCACAACATCGGGATCGGTTGGCCCGAGTTCTTCTACGTGTTCGAGGGGCTGGTCCAGGAGCGCGCGGCGCTCGGGCTCCGGGTGGGGGTCCAGGCGTGGCCGCTGTCGCTCAGCATCGGCGCCCAGGGGCGGTTCCGGGTCAAGCAGCAGGGGATGGTCTCCGTCGCCCTGCTGGTGAACCCGTCGTTCAACATCGCGGGCTTCGGCGGCAGCCGGGCCACGTACCCCAAGAACTTCAACTTCGGCCGGTCCCGGACCTTCCTCGCGAGCATGGGGCCGGGGGTGAACGTCGGCCTGCTCGCCAGCGTCGCGATCCGCCCGAAGGTGAGCATCACCGCCACGTTCGAGAACCCGGTGGCGCTGTGGCTGTGGGCGACCGCCCCGCCGAGCTGGTGGCTGGAGTGGCCGATCCTCTTCTCGGGCGGGCTGGAGTTCGCGGCCACCTACAAGACGTCGTTCTTCGCCCGCGTGGGCGGGGGACCGTCGCTGGCGTTCACCGGCCCCACCGCGCTCCTAGGGTTCCACTGGCACGTCCATGTCGGCGTCCAGATCCGAAGGTGACTCCCCCCCGCGCCTGCTGTGGGTCGCGGCGGCGGTGGCGGTCGCGGCGGCGTGCGCGCCGCTCCTTCGAGACGGCTTCGTAGGGGGCCACGAAGGGCCCGCCTACCTCTTCCGAGCCGCCGAGTTCGCGGGCCAGCTCGCCGAGGGCGAGACCCGACCCCGGTGGTGCCCGAACTTCTATTGGGGTTACGGCTACCCCTTCTTCGTCTTCTACCCGCCCGGCCTGTTCTACCTGGCGGCGGGCGCGGGCGCCTTGGGGCTCGGCACCGGCGCGGCCTTGGAGGTCGTCACCGCCCTCGGTTGGATCCTCTTCTTCTTCGGCGTGCGCCGGCTCGCGCGCCTCTGGACGGGAGACGCGGCGGCCGTCGTCGGGGGCATCGCGGCGGTCACGGCGACGTATCGGCTGTCCCAGGTGCACGTCCGCGGGGACCTCGCCGAGGCGCTCGGGACGGCGCTGCTCCCGTGGATCCTCGCCGAGTTCGTCCTCCTGTGTCGGCCCGACGAGCCCGCGGGGGGACGGCTGCGCACGGCGGCGCGCGGCGGACTGCTCCTGGGGCTCCTCTTCTACGTGCACACGCTCAGCGCGGTGGCGGGGTGCCTCGCCGTGGCCCTCATCGGGGGGTACACGCTCGTGCGGGGGGGCATGGCGGGGACGCTCCGAGCTGCGGGGACCGGCGTCGTCGCGGTGCTCCTGGGGGCCGCGTACTGGCTCCCGGTGCAGCTGGGGCGGGGCGCGGTGCGCACGGAGCAGATGCTCGATCGTGTGCCCGGCGAGTTCTCCTGGTGGTACGCGGACCACTTCGTGCTGTGGTGGCAGCGGCTCGACCCGCGGATCGCGTTCGGAGACTCGGTGGCGGGCGCCGGCGACACGATGAGCTTCGGGAGCAACCCGGTCGTGTGGCTCGCCGTCTTCTCGGCGGTCGGCCTCGCGCTTCGGGACGACTCGTTCCGACGTCGCGCGGCGGGCCCGCTCATCGCCGTCGCGGCGGCGAACGCGATGCTCCTGGGCCTCGCCGAGCCGATCTGGGACGTCGCGCCCCTGCTCCCGTGGTTCCAGTTCCCGTGGCGGCTGCTGCTGCTCGAGGGCCTCGCCGCGGCGGTGCTCGTCGCGCTCGTCGTGGATCGCCTCGGTCGCGAGCGGCGGGCGGTCGCGCCCCTGGTGGCGACCCTCGTGCTCGCCGCCGCGGCGCCGTCGGTGTGGGCGTGCTGGACTCACGCCGGCGACGCGCCCGTCCGCCTCATGCCCGACCAGCGGGCCGCCCTCGAGACGCCCCGCGGGCTCGGCACCGTGGGCATGCACCACCGCGACGGGATCGGCTACACGATCACGACCGCCGCCCGGAACGAGTACCTGCCGAAGCGCGTGCGCGTCGCTCCCACGGCCCACCCCGACGCCCCCGGACGGGTCCGCAACGAGCGCGATCTGGGGCCCCCGACGGACGAACACGGCGCGTGGCGACGCTGGGTCGTGAACCTGCCCGCGGACGGCGTCTACGAGGTCGCGTGGTTCGCGTTCCCCGGCCTCGCCGCGACGCTGGACGGGGAGCCGCTCTCGATCCTGGACGACGGAGACGCGCGCGGCCTGGTGAGCTTCGAGCTGCCCGCGGGGCCCCACGTCGTCGATGTCTGGTACGTCCGGCCCCCGCACCAGGGCGCGGGCGATCTGCTCACCGTGCTGGGGCTGCTGCTTGTCCTCGGGGCCCTGCGGCGCGCGCGCTCAGGGCAGGCGCTTCAGGAGGGCTGACTCGGCGGCGTACTCCGCGTTGCTCGGATCGCACGACGTGGCCTGCTTCGCGGCCTGCGTCGCCCGCTCCCTGGCGCCGATGGATCGCAGCGCGTAGGCCTCATTCGCCCACGCCAGGCAGAGCGCGGGATCCAGCCTCCGGGCCTCGGCCCAGGCCTGCAGCGCCTCGTCGACCTCGTAGCCGTAGAAGCGGGAGTTGCCCGCCCAGAGCCAGTCCATGGCGGTGGGCTCGGGAGCCGCGACCGCGGCCTCGTGGCGCTCCCGGATCGCCTCCCAGTCGCCCTGGTTGTCGGCGATGTAGATGGGATCGTTCATGGACGGGTCGTAGGTGAGGCCCGACCACTCCCACAGGCGCGGGTCCTCGTCGGTGCGCTCCAGGGGCTCGCGTCGACGGCGCTCGACCCAGGCGTCCACGTCCACGTCGGTAGGTTCGCCGAGGGCGTCGAGCTTCCCGGCCACGGCCTTCGCCACCTCGCCCGCGATGAGGAAGCTGCCCTCCACCGAGGGGTGGCAGTGGTCGTAGACGAGCGTGTAGTCGACGATCCGGGCCTCGTTCTGCCGGCGGAAGTGCTCCTCGATGTCGAGCACCGCGAGCACGCCCGCCCGGCCCTCGAAGTCCAGGATCGCCTCGGTGACCTCGGGCACGACTCGGTTGGGGTACTCCGCCCACCGCCGCGCCTCCCGGTAGTACTCCTCGCGCTCGGACTGCTTGGCCTGCGTCCCCAGGTTCTGCGCCAGGGCGAAGTACGCCTCCGGGCTGTCGAACAGGGCCAGGGCCTCCCGCAGCAGAGGCTCGGCTTCGTGGCTCCCGGCCTTCGCCTCGGCCTGCTCCATCAGCGCGTGGAAGCGCTCGCCCTTCTTCCCCGTGCGCGGGAAGGCGGCGGGGTCGTGATAGTCGTTGGGCGCGGGGTTCATGATGACGACGGGGACGTCGAGCCCGCGGAAGATGTCGACGAGCTTGCCGATGTTGTGGGTGTACGTCCGCGCCGCGTACTCGCGCTCCAGCGGCCCCATCTTGGCGCGCTCCTCGGGGGGCACCGCGCCGTACTGATCGAGGACGCGCGCGGGGATGGGATCGAGCCCCTCGTGGGGCCCGATGAAGCCGGTGCTGAGCCCGGGATCCTTGTGCTCGTCGCTGGTGCCCGCGGCCACCGGCTTGGTGCCGAACAGGCGACGCCCGGCGGCGAACAGGCGGCTGCCTTCGAGCCGCTGGTGGAGGAGGAGCGTCTTCGTGAAGCGCTTGTGCTCCCCCGGCTCCATGTACGACTTCCACGAAGACAGCTCGAGGAGCTCGTTGTGCCCCGAGTAGACGAGCACCAGGTCCCACCCCGGCATCTTCGAGAGCTCCCGGGCGCCCCAAAGCAGCTGCTGCGACGACCACGCGATGGTGCCCATGTTGATGACCTGGACGTCCACGGCCGGGTACTGGAGCTGGAGGAGCTGCTCGACGCGGTGGGGGAAGGCCCCCGGCTCGAGCGTGCCGTAGCCGTGGGCCGCGGAGCCCCCGAACACGGCGACGCGGAAGGAGCCCGGGGGCTTCTCCGCGGGGAACGGCTTGAAGTGGTGGGCCTGCCCGCGCGCCATCCACGAGACGCCCGGCAGGGCCTCGCTCTCGACCTCGTTCCAGAGCGGCGGGTTGAGGATGTGGTCGGAGAACCAGGTGGTCGTGCGGTCCGGGGCGCCCTCCACGCCCACGAGGCGGAGGCCGAGCTCGGCGACGCCCACGAAGGCGACGACGGTGACGAGCGAGAAGGCGGCGAGGCGACCCCGCGACAGAGGACGGCGGTCGGTCAACGGCTCAGTCGAGCGCGATGTCGTCGATCTTGTTCTCGCGCTTCTTCTCGCGCTCCTTGCGCTGCTGATCGAGGCGCAGCTCCTCGAGCACGCGGCTCTGGCGCACGAGGCTCCACTTCTCCCCGTCGAGCTCGCGCCGCAGGATCATGAGCGTGAAGGGGTCCTTCCACTGCCAGCGCTCCTCGGCGTCCTTCGCCTCCGCCGCGCCGTACTCGAGGACCGTGCCCTTGACCACGTCGTGCCTCGCCACGCCGTACTTCTCTTCGTAGCGCGCGAGCAGCTGCTTCCCTTCGGCGGCGGTCAGCGAATAGAAGATGATCACCTCGAAGAGCCGGCTGTCCCAGAAGTGGAACTTCACGACGCCGCGCTGGGAGTCCTTGGCGTTGGACGGCGGCGTGTCGATGAGCCAGTGGCGGTGGTGGTCCATGCCGGGGGCGGACTCGAGCCCGCGGGCCAGGACGTGCTGCAGCGCGTTGTCGTTGATCCCCCAGCGCACCGCCTTGTAGCCCGCGGGGAGCACCGCGTCGCCGCCCACTCCGGGCGGGTCCGGGGGCGACGGGACCTTGTTCTGGGCGAAGGCGCTGCCGGCGAGGAGCGCGCCGGCGGCCACGAGGAGGGCGAGACTGGGGAGCGAGTGCGACATCGTCATCGAGAATAGAACGCGGGGCCTCGGGCGCAAAATTCCCTGTGTCGGCTACCGCCCGGTCGGGCTGGTGATGGTGTCGGCCGGGTCGTACTCCTCGGTGCTCCACGCGACGGCGATGAGGCGCCCCGGCCCGCGGTTGACGAGACAGTGGGCGAGGCCCGCCGGGACGCGGACGGTCTCGGCCACCGAGGCGCTCAGGACGATCTCCCTCCGCTCGCCCGTGCCGGGATCCTGGAGCTCGAGGGTGGCCGCTCCCTCGACGACCGCGAACCACTCCTCCGCGGCGGCGTGGCGATGGTCGCCGCGGCGGTCGCCGGGGCGCTCCGAGAAGACGAGGTACAGCTCGCCGAAGGGGGTCCCGGGCGGCAGCTTCGAGGCCTCGAGGACCACATGGAGCCGACCGCGGTCGTCTTCCCGGATGCGGCCCTCCACGACCTCGACCCGATCGAGCAACGTCACGCGGCCTCCCCCCGGGCCCGCCACCACGCCACGGTGCGTCGCAGGCCCTCGTCCAGCTCGACCGCCGGGGTGTGCCCCAGCACCTCGCGGCAGCGGTGCGCGTCGCCGAAGAAGCGACCTACCTCGCCCGCCCGCTGGGGCAGGGCGCCGACGGCCACCAGGTCCTCCGAAGCGCCCGCGACGGCGAACACCCTTCGGACCATGGCGGCGACGGACAGCTCGGGGCCTCCGCACACGTTCACGAGGCCCCGGAAGTCCGCCACGGCGCACCGCAGCAGCCCGGCCACGGTGTCGTCCACGAAGTTCCACTCGCGGGTCTGCTCGCCCGTCGTCATGGGGAAGCGCGTCCCGGCGAGGGCGGCGCGGATCGCGGCGGGGACGAGCTGTCGCGGACGCTGGCCGGGGCCATAGGTGAGGAAGGGGCGGGCCACGACCACGTCCCCCCCGCGGCGCAGGAGCTCGCGGGTGGTGGCGAGCTTCCACGCGGCGTAGGGGGAGACCGGCGCCGACGGCTCGTCGTCCTCGGCGTAGGGCGCGGGGATGGTGCCGTACTCCTCGCAGGTGCCCACGTGGACGAGGCGGGCGCCCCGGGGGACGGCGTCGGCGACGTGGAGGGAGCCTTCGTAGAGGACCTCGCGCATCACGGCGTCCAGGGTGGGATCGCGACGCACGTCGACCTTGGCGCCGAGGTGGAACACGACGTCGGGGCGGGCGGCGTGAATCGAGGATCGGACGGCGTCGGCGTCGCGCACATCCCCGTCGAACCGGGCGACGGCGGCCCCCGCGTCCACGAGAGCCTCGGCGAGGCGACCGCCCAGGAAGCCCCGCGCGCCGGACACCCATACGCGCCGGGCGGCGAGACGGGACGCAGCGGCTCGGAGGATCGGGGACGGGGACGACATCCCCCGGATCGTACCCGGCCCCGCCGCTTGCCGTGGGTCCCCGGGCCGCCCATCCTCCCGGCGATGAACGACGACGCCATGGACGAGCTCACGGCGCTGCTGGCCCGACCGCGGGGGGAGCTGACGGCGGGCATCGCCCCGTACCTCCGCGGCCTGCCTGCGGATCCGGCCGTGGGGGACGAGGTGGCCCGGTCGGTCGCGGCGGCGGTGGAGGCGACGAGCGAGGAGGCGTGGGACGCGCTGGTGGCGGGGCTGCCGGGGAGGGGCGCGGAGTACGCGGCGTATCCGCCGGACCCGGTCGTGAGGCGCCTCACGGACGCCTTCCTCGCCCCGCTGGTGGCCCCGTCGTCGAGCGCGACGGGGCTGGAGAACCTGGACGCGGCGTGCGCCCGGTCGGACGCGGGCGGGCGGGTGCTCATGGTGAGCAACCACACCTCCTACGCGGACACGACGACCCTGGCGTTGCTGCTCCGACGGTTCGGGCGTTCGGCGGCCGCGGATCGGCTCGCGGTCATCGCGGGCCCGAAGGTGTTCGACCACCCGCTGCGGCGGTGCGCGTCGGCGGCGCTGACGTCGATCAAGGTGGCGCAGTCGAGCCGCCTCGCGCACAACACGTCGGCGCTCTCGCCCCGGGAGGTCGCCCGCATCGCCCGGCGGTGCCTCGAGATCGCGGTGGAGCTCATGGACGAGGGGAGGATCGTCCTCCTGTACGCCGAAGGGACGCGGTCTCGGGACGGACGGCTCCAACCCTTCCTAAAGGCGACGGGCCGCTACGTCTCCCTGCCGGGGACGACGGTGCTGCCGCTCGCCCAGGCGGGGACCGAGAAGGTGATGCCGGTGGGGCTGTCCACGTTCCACCGGGCCGCGGTGCACCTGAGCTTCGCGCCCCCGATCGAGCCGTCCGACCGGTCTCGCGGCGAGGCCCTCGAGGCGATCCACGCCGCCATCGACGCGCGGCTCCCGGCGGAGTACCGGGCCGGGGACGGACCGCGGGTGCGGTGAGGCGGAGTCAGCCCGCGGCGGCGGCTCCCACGGCCTCCTCGACGAGGGGCTTGAGCTCCCCGCTCTCGGCCATCTCGCGCACGATGTCGCACCCGCCGATGAACTCGCCGCCGACGTAGATCTGGGGGATCGTCGGCCAGTCGGAGAACTCCTTGATCTCCTGTCGGACGGTGGGGTCGTCGAGCACGTTGCGGGTCTCGTAGGGGAAGCCCAGGTCGTCGAAGGTGGCGATCACGGCGGCGCTGAACCCGCACTGGGGCTGGCGGGGCGTGCCCTTCATGTAGATGAAGACCGGGTGCTCCTTGGTCTCCTTCTCGAAGCTCGCGAGGGCCTCCTCCTTCGACAGCGGCTCGGGCCGCGGCGGGGGCGTGTAGGCCGGACGCTCGGGCGCCGCCGACTGCGAGGGGGCGTAGTTGCTCGCCGGACGTGGGGGGTCGGCGCTGACGATCCCCAGCCGGTTCTTGATGCGGTCCTTGATCTTCGAACGAATGCCCATGGCTGAACTCTCCGGGCCCGCCTTCAGGCGCTCGCGGGCGCGACGGGTGGCGGAACTATAGTCTGCGCCTCGCCGCGTCGCCGACCCTGAGCGACGCCTCGCCTCAGGAGCCTCCGCATGCGTTTCCAAGACCGAGTCGCGATCATCACCGGAGCCTCCCGCGGGGTAGGCGCCGCGTGCGCCGTGGCCCTCGCGAAGGAGGGCTGCCGCATCGTCGCGGCCGCCAAGACGGTCGAGCCCCACCCGAAGCTCCCCGGGACCCTGGGAGAGACCGTCGCGGCCGTGGAGGCCGTGGGCAGCGAGGCGATCGCCGTGAAGGTCGACGTGCGCTTCGAGGACCAGGTGGAGGCGATGGTCGCGGCCGCCGTCGAGCGGTTCGGGCGGGTCGACTACCTCATCAACAACGCCGGCGCGATCTTCTGGTCGCCGGTCGTGAACTGGCCGCTGAAGAAGTTCGACCTCGTGATGGGCGTCAACGTGCGCGGCGCCTTCCTGTGCAGCCGGGCCGTGCTGCCGGTGATGCAGAAGCAGGGGTTCGGCCACGTCGTGATGATGTCGCCGCCCGAGCACCCCGAGGCGGCCCCCGGCAAGGCTCCGTACCTCGTCTCCAAGCTGGGGATGACGATGGTCGCCCGCGCCATCGACGCCGAGCACGCCTCGGACGGCATCTGCGCGTCGGCGCTGTGGCCCGTGGCTGCCATCCGGACCGCCGCCACCGTGAACCTCGGCATGGGGGACGACTCCCAGTGGCGCACCGTCGACATCCTCGCCGACGCCACGACGGACCTGCTCGCCATGGACCCGAAGACCACCCGCTTCAAGGCCTGGCTCGACGAGGAGCTGTTGGCCGAGACTCGCGGCCTCACGGACTTCGTGCAGTACCGCTGCGTCCCCGACGTGGAGCCGCCGCCGCTGTCGATCAAGCTCATGCAGCCGGGCTACGGCGAAGAGGACGAGCGCGCCCTCATCGGCGGTTGATCTCCGCCGTGGGCTTCTACGTCTGCATCCAGGGTTCGTAGGCGTCGGGTCCGCAGGCGGCGCAGTCCGGCCGCCGAGGGACGCGAAAGCGTGTCCACTCTCCCGTCCGCCCGTCGTAGGTCTCGAGCCCCCCGAGTTCGCAGGCCACCTGCCGCAGGCCGACGGCGCCGACCACCGGCCCCAGGATCCCGACGGACGAGCACGTGGGCGCCGCGCCCGGCTCCGGGGAGCGCGCGAAGACGCACCGGTAGCAGGCCCCGTCGGGCGCCGCGCCCATCACCTGGCCGTCCATCCGGAGCGCCCCCCCGACCACGGCCGCGATCCCGCTCAGGCGCGCGGCCGCGTTGACCCGATACTTCGTGGGGAAGTTGTCGCTGGCGTCGAGCACGAGGTCCATCCCGTCCAACAGGCGCGCCGCGTTCCCGATCCCGAACCGCTCCCGAAGGGCATCCACCTCCATCGTCGCCCCCGGCAGCACGTCCGCCCACCGACGCAGACCGTCCGCCGCGCTGTCCACCTTCGCCCGACCGATGTCCTCCTCCCGATGGAGGATCTGCCGGGGCAGGTTGCTGCGCTCCACCACGTCGTCGTCCACGAGCCGCACGAACGCCGCCCCGGCGGCTGCCAACCCCAGGAGCGCGGGACACCCCAGGCCCCCCGCGCCCACCACGAGGACACGCCGACCCGCGTGCGTCGCCTCCGTCGACGTCGCCGGGACCGCCGTCGGCGACGCTCCCTCCAGCAGCCCAAGGAGCACTCCCCGGGCCGTCTCCACGCCCGCGATGAGCGACCCCAGCAGGTCCGGGCCGTCGGGCACCTCCAGGGGGTCTCCGCCCTCGCCGACGCCCGCCGCGGTGAGCCACGCCGACGCCGCGCGCGCCGCCGCCCCGCCCCCTTGGACGCTCACGCGCGAGGACAACCAGCGCTTCTGCCCGGCGACGCCCACGCGGCGCAGAACCAGCTGCCGCGAGAAGCGCTCCACGCGTTGCTCGGGGGTCTCCCGAGCGAAGGGCCGGCCCGGCTGCACGGAATGTCCGGTCATCTCCCTTATAGTAAGCGGCCTTCCGCCACCGAGCCCCCCGCTCCACCCCGGGACCGACGATGACCCGCCCCCTGATTTTCGCCCTCGCGGCCTCCCTCTGCGCCCCCCTCATGGCCGTCCCCGCCCTGGCGGACGAGATCGACGACATGATCGACGCGGCCAAGAAGAAGGACCGCAACAGCCTCGAGCTGTACTACGCCGCCCAGGCGAAGGGCGACCTGGACTCCGAGCAGGCCGTCCGGATCCCGGCCAAGACGCTCGACCTCCCCTGGGGACGCGTCGTGCTCGACGGCGGCTGGCTCGTCCCGGTCAAGCCCGACGAGCTGACCGACGATGAGATCGGCGAGCTGAAGGTCCCCGAGCGCAAGGACATCGCCGCGGTGTACGTGGGCGGCGGCACCTTCACGTTCGACGTCCCCCACGAGACCGAGCGCTACTCCATGAACGAGAAGCTGGCTCAGCTCGGGGTCAAGGACGCCGACTTCGACACCCTCGAAGTGGCCCTCGACGGAGGCCTTGTCCTCTTCTTCGACGGAAAGTACGGCGACCTGCTCCACGAGGGATCCACGCCCGGGACGATCGACAAGAAGTCGAGCGCCGCCGCCAAGAAGATGTGGAAGGCCCGCGGGGACCTGTGGATGGACGGCGTGGCCGCCGACGTGACGCTGCGCGCCGCCCAGGAGAAGTCCAAGGACATGCTCCTGCTGGACGTCCCCACCAAGACGTTCAAGAACCGCGTGCCCTGGATCACCTACTCCGTGGATCCCGAGGAATCCGAGCCCGTCTCCCTGATGGTGTACAAGCGCCACCCGCTGAACCGCGACACCGGCGACAACTGGTCCCTCGTCAGCTGGTTCGACCCCGAGGACCACGAGTCCAACTCGCTCTCCGAGAACACCCTCGCCGCCACCGACTGGGACCTCGACGCCGAGCACTACGACCTCGACATGCGCGTCTACCGCGACCCGGACGAGAACGTCTGGGGCATGGGCGTCGAAGGGTGGGGCCGCTTCTCGGTGAAGCACCCCGTGAGCGTGGCGCGGCTTCAGCTCTTCACGTCGGCCAACGGCTACAAGGTGAAGGTCAACTGGATCCGCGACGAGGAGGGCAACAACCTCACCCACATGCACAAGGCCGGGCGGCTCGTCGTGAACCTGGGCAAGGAGTACCAGCCGGGCGAGGAGATCAAGCTCTCCTTCAGCTACGGCGGCTTGATGATCCGGTCCTTCGTCCAGCCCTCCCCGCAGACGTCCCTGTCGGACGAATCGGCCGCGGGCGCCGTCGTCGGCATCGTCAACTACTCGCTGAACGACAACGACTCCTGGTTCCCGATGAACTCGGGCCACTCGGACTTCTTCACCTTCGACTGGCGGGTCAGCACCCCGAAGCCGATGGTCGCCGTGACCTCCGGGACCCTCCTGTCGATGACCGAAGAGGGCAAGCGGAACATCCACGTGGTGCGTGAGACCACGCCCGTGTCCTTCCCCGCGATGGTCTTCGGGAAGTTCGTCATCAAGGAGAACAACCCCGACTACGAGGCCGGCGAGATCAAGATCCGGGTCTACAACCACCCCGGCTTCGAGAAGGACGCGCAGCTCATCATCGACGAGGCGCAGGGGATCATCGCCTACTACTCCTCCCTGTTCGGCGACTACGCCTACAAGGAGCTCGACATCTGCCAGTGGCCCCTGCGGTCGGGCGGCGCCCAGGCCCCCGCGGGCCTCGTGCGCATGACGGGCGAGACGTACATCTCCAAGACGGACCTGATGAACCTGTACGGGACGTTCGACCCGCACATCCGCGACGCCCTGCTCCCGCACGAGATCGGGCACGAGTGGTGGGGCCACGTGGCCGGGTTCAGCTCGTATCGCGACCAGTGGGTCAGCGAGACGTTCGCCGAGTACTCGAGCGCCCTGTACCTCGAAGAGCGCCAGAAGCGCCGCTCCGGGGATCCCGAGGACATGTCCGGCTACGAGGGAAGCAAGGAGGACTGGACCGTCGGACGTCGCGCCCACCTGCAGCACCGCACCGCGCCCCTCTGGCTCGGCTACCGCATGAACTCGAGCAAGCGCGACTACTGGCAGAGCACCGCCTACGCGCGCGGGCCCCTGATCCTCGACATGCTGCGCCGCAAGTACGGGCGCGAGGCCGTCCTCAAGTTCATGTACACGTACCTGAACCACACCAAGACGAACCGGAAGTACCAGACGGTGTCCGGCGACATCGAAGCCGTCCTCGAGGCCGTCATCCCCGAAGAGGACTTCGAGCAGTTCATGAAGGACTACGTCTACGGCAACAAGGTCATCGAGGGCTGGGAGAGCAAGCAGAAGAAGTAATCGAGAGCACCGCAAGCGCCCCAAGCGCGCGCAGCGGAACGAAGCGAAGCGGAGTCACGACTCGCAGTTGCGGGGCCCCCGGCGGGAAATCTCCGATTTCCCGAGAGGGGTGCTCAGGCGTCCCACTGGGGCGCGCCGGGGCGCTCGATGATCTCCGGGTTCGCGAACAGCGCATCCACCACGTCCACCCGCGCCTCGCCCGGGGGCAGCGACCGCACGATGTGGGCCACGAAGTGGTCGTTGTCGTCGATCTCGGTGAGGTCGAAGATGGTCGGCGAGACGGGCGCACCCGACGGGTCGCGGACGATCTTGACCTGCGGCCGCGCCCGGTGGCGAGGGTCCCGCGCGTGGCGACACACGACGGCCGTCTCGCCCGTCGACAACAGCACCGGCGTACCGATCGGGAAGGGCCCGAGGATGTGGATGAAGATCCGCACCAGCCGCGGCTCGAAGCGACCCTCGTCCTGCGCGAGCATCTCCAGCGCGCGGCTCGGCGACGTGGCCGGGCGACCGGGCAGCTCCGAGGTGAGCTCGTCGTAGGCGTCGACGAGGTTGATGATCGCCGAGAAGGTGTGCTGCCCCTTGCCGGGCAGCGGCTCCGGGAACCCGCTGCCGTCCCGCCCGATGTGGTGCTCGTAGGCGGCGAGGATGCGGTCTCGGTGCTGCGGCCCCAGGTTTGGGGTCTGGAGGATCTCCTTCACCGAGCGCAGCGGGTGGGCGTGGGCCTCCGCCGGCATGCGATCGGCGGGCTCTTGGCGCATCCCCGAGTCGGCGAAGAGGGCCGCGAGGCCGAGGTTCATCAGGCCGCGTCGCCCGAGCTCGAGCTGCCGCCCGATGGACAGCGCGAGGAACGACATGTTGACGGCGTGCACCACCCGATACGTCTCGGGGGCGCGGCACATGGCGGCCGCCAGGAACCACTGCGGATCCGAGAGCAGCACGCCCACGGCGGCCTGCATCGCGTGCACGATCCGGCCGCGGATCGCCTCGGGCACCACGTGCTCGCGAGAGGCCATGTAGGCCTTCCAGGTGACCAGCAGGTTCGTGTAGGCGTTGACCGACTTGATCGCCTCCTGAACCGCCTCCTGCTCGACGTTCACCTCTTCGAGCTGCTGCAGATCGGTGACGAGCGAGAGGCGCGGCAGGAACCGCACCGTCGCCACGCCGCGGCGGGCCAGCGCCTCGTTCAGCACCTCCGCCCCGGTCTTCTCCTCCAGCGTCTCGTGGTCGAGCAGCACCTGCACGAGCGACCGCACCGCCGCGGGCCCCACCGGGCCGGTGATGTTCAACCCGCCGGTGCCGCGCCGCGCCAGCTCGCCCATGAGGCCGACGATGTTCTCGTAGAGGATCGGCTCGGGCCGCACGCGGTACTCGTTCAGGAAGATCGAGTCGCGGTCCCCGCGCACCGCGTACTCGCCGAGGTGCTTGAGCAGGTCGTTGGAGGACTGGCTGTAGATCTTGACGGAGTACCGCAGCGCCTCGTTGTTCACCGAGTGCATGCGCGCCGTCTTGAGCAGCATGGCGAGCCGGGTCACGAGGTCCTTGGCGAGGTTGGTGACGAACTGCTGCTCGATCACCGACGCCTTGCGGCCGGACTGCCCGGGGTTGACGATGGGGCGTCTCATTGCCTGCCTTCGGCGCGCTTCTCACGCTCGGCGGCCGACGAACCGGCCGGGGCCACCATGCGCCGCGCGATCACGCGCAGCTCGCCGCGGGCGGTCTCGGCGAAGCGCTCGAGATAGACCTGACCCTCCTTCGTGCGCGTCGCCCGAATCCCGAGCAGCGCGAGGTGCACCTGCTCGACCATGGCCGCGACCTTGCTCTCCTTGCCGGCCTCGGCCTGGTGGGTGAACGCCTGCAGCGCCTCCCGGCCGGCGAGCCTGCCGAGGGCGATGTACCAACCTCGCCGCTCTTCGAAGCCCCGGTCGCTGAAGTCCTTGCGCCGCAGCGTGTCCGTGAGGATCGGCAGGGAGGACTGCACGCGGTTGGACGCCAGATACCGCAACGCCTCGAGCCGGACCTCGGAGGAGGGGTCGCTGAGCGCGTCCTGCATGAGGGTCGACACGCGCGGGCTCCGCTGGGTGCGCAGGGCCGCGAGCACCTTGGCCCGAATGTCGGGCTCCGACCGCGTGTACGCGCCCGCCACGTGGTCCATGAGGATCGGACCGCCGATGCGCGAGAGGGCACGCACCGCCGCCGCCGCCTCGAACGCGCTGGGGCTCTGCAGGCGGGAGATGAACCGCTCGGAGTCGCGCGCGGTGAGGAGCAGCAGGGCGTCCGCGATGATGTTCCGCGGCCTCTCGTCCTGGACCTGCCGGAGCAGCTTGAAGATGGCGTCCACGTCGTCGACGTGCTGCACCGACACGAACGTGAACAGCTCCCCGCGGAGCTCCTCGTCCCAGCCCACGTTGAGGGCTTCGGCGAGCAGGGCCAGCCGGTCCTCGCGGCCGAGCTTCACGAAGAACCCGCGCAGCACCCCGGCCCGGAAGGTCCCGTCCGCGGACTGCTGGCGGGCGACCAGCGCGATGGGACGCAGCACCGCGTTGAGCGCGCGGATGTTGCCGGTGGCGAGCAGCGGCGACAGCGCCTCGTCGAGGTGCTGCAGGAAGACCTCCAGCTCCGGCGGGCTCGACTCCGCGAGCACGACCTCCGCGAGGATCGCGCCCACCTCGTCGTACCCGGCGTTCACGTTCTCGAGGCCGTGAAGGTCCTCGTAGAGGCGGACCATCGCGTTGTCGTCGAAGGCCTCGACCGGCACGTCGGGCAGCTCGGTCTCGTCGTCCACGAGGATGGTGCCCACGTACCCCCGCCGCCCGACCTCCGGCAGCGTCTCGCGGCGATTCCCGCCGTACCCGCCGCCGGCCTCCAAGCCGTCGATCCCGCCCAGCCCCGTGAGCCGACCGTGGGTGGTCACGTCCGAGGCGAAGCGGCGCTCGTCTCCCTTGAGGTCCTTTCGGGCCATGGGCGTGTAGGACCCGGGCTTCGGGCGCTCCATGATCCCGAACCGCTGCCGCAGCCGCTCGAGGTCCTCGGCGACCTCCGCGAGGATGCGCTCGGCCTCCTCGGTGTACTCGACGAAGGACTCGGCGATGGCCAGGCGGATGTGCTTGAAGTCGGCCTCCCAGAAGAGGACCGAGAGCTCCGTGCCGCTGGACGTGCTCGCGTCCGTCTCGCGGGCGAGCAGCGTGACGAACTCGCGGATCTCCACCCGCTCGATGCCCCGGATGAACTGGATGAGTCGGACGCCGTCGCGATGGAGCTTCCACGGCAGGGACTCGCGGCGGCCCTCTTCGGCCCGGAAGACGATGTTGCCGTCCCAGATCATGGCGCGCGGGGTCACCTCGATGGTGAGGGAGTCGTCCGAGCCGAGCTGTTCGTTCAGCCGATCCTGGAACTGACCGACGAACATCTCGAAGAAGTGATGGTCGGCGCTGTACAGGCGCAGGGTCTTGCCCGCCTTGAGGAAGACCTGGAGCATCGCGGTGAGCGCTTTGGTGCGCTTGCGCATCTGCACCCGATCCATCGGGACGGCGAAGCCTTGGTGGGCCGCGGGCGCGGGCGCGGGCGCCGCTTCCTCGAGCTCACCGAGCAGTTGATCGTCGAAGGGATCGGACATTCGCTCGATGATACCGGAGGGCGAGGTCCGGTACGGTGACCGCCATGCCCGAGCCCCACTTTCGAGAGGCGACTCCCGACGACCTGGACCGGCTGCTGGCCCTCGAGCACGCCGCCTTCGAGCGGCCCTGGCCCGCGGGCGCCTTCGAGCAGGAGCTGATGCTCCCCCAGGCCGGCGTCTGGCTCGCCTTCACCGGGCCCGAGGACCACGACGACACCGCTCTCGCCGGGTACGCCGACTTCTGGGTGGTCGAGGACGAGGTGAGCCTCCTGAACATCGCGGTGCACCCCGATCATCGGCGCCGCGGGATCGGCGGCCGACTGCTCGATGTCGTGGAGCGGGTGGGCGCCGAGCGGGGCGGGGAGCAGGTCTTCCTGGAGGTGCGGGCCTCGAACCAGGCGGGGCTCGGGCTCTACCGGGGCCGCGGCTACGTGCAGGTGGGCATCCGCAAGGGCTACTACAGCGACGATCAGGAGGACGCGATCGTCATGCGTCGTGTCCTCGACGCCCCCTGAATCGACCCGCGCCCCGTCGGTCGCTGCTACAACGCCGCCGATGTTCGACCGCCGCTGTGAAGTCACGGGCCATCGCGACCTCGGGTCCGGCGTCCGTGTGCTGAGCTTCCGAGACGCCGCCATGGCCGCCGACGTCCGGCCCGGCACCTTCGTGATGCTGGAGACGCGCCCGGGAGCCCGCGGGACCATCGCCGCCCCGGTCCTGCCGCGCCCCTTCTCGGTGCAGCGAGTCCGGGGCGACGTGCTCGACGTCATGTACCGCGTCGTCGGCACGGGCACCACCGCCATGACCGAGCTGCGCCCCGGCGACCGCCCGCGCGTCCTCGGACCCCTCGGCAACTCCTTCCGCATGCCGGATCCCGGCGAGACGGCCGTCCTCATGGGGGGCGGCGTCGGCATCCCGCCGATGGTCGCCCTGGCGGACGCGCTGGCCTCCCGCGACGGGGACGGCGCGCGCTTCGAGGCCTACCTCGGCGTGTCCGGAGCCGCCGACCGCGGCTGCATGGTCGGGTTCGACGACGACTACGGCCCCGACTCCCCCCACGGCGACAAGGTCTTCCGCGCGACCATGGACGGCTCCATCGGCTTCCACGGTCACGTCGTCGCGGCCTGGCTCGACCGCTGGGAGACCCGTGGCCTGCGCCCCGACGGGTCGGTCCGCCTGTACGCCTGCGGGCCCATGGTCATGCTCCGGGCGGTGGCCGCCGCGGCCGTCGAGCGCGGCCTGCCCGCCCAGGTCTCGGTGGAGACGATGATGGGCTGCGGCATCGGCATCTGCATGGGCTGCGTGATCGAGAACAAGCACTACGACGGCAGCGGCAATCCGTACGACCGGTGGCTGCTCGCCTGCCGCAAGGGCCCCGTGTTCGACGCCGACGCGGTCATCCTGGACGACGGAGGGCTCCTCCATTGAGCACCCTCCGCCCCGAAGACGTGAGCCTCGCGGTCGACATCGCGGGCCTCTCCATGTCCAACCCCGTGATGCTCGCGTCGGGCACGGCGGGCTACGGCGCGGAGATGGCCGAGACGCTCGACATGCCCCGCCTCGGCGGGTTCGTGACGAAGGGGATCGCGGTGCACCCCTGGGAGGGCAACGCCCCGCCCCGGATCGCCGAGACGCACGCCGGCATGCTCAACGCCATCGGGCTCCAGAACGTGGGCCTCGAAGGCTTCCTCAACGACAAGGTGCCCTACCTCACCGAGCTGCACGGCCGCGGCGTGCGGGTGGTCGTGAACGTGATCGGCAAGACCCTCGACGAGTACCACGACGTGGCCCGAGGGCTGCGCGGGGTGGACTGCGTGGACGCGCTCGAGCTGAACATCTCCTGCCCCAACATCAAGGAGGGCGGCATCCAGTTCGGCACGGACTGCACCTCGGCCGGGGAGGCCACGGCCGCCACCGTCGAGGGCTCCGACAAGCCGGTGTGGGTGAAGCTGTCGCCCAACGTGACGGACATCGCGTCCATGGGCGTCGCCTGCGAGGAGAACGGCGCCGCCGCGCTGTCGGTGATCAACACGCTCTACGGCCTCGCGGTGGATCTGAAGACGCGACGGCCTCGCCTCAGCATCGGCGCGGGCGGCCTCTCCGGCCCGGCCATCAAGCCCGTGGCGCTGCGGATGGTCTGGCAGGTGTCGTCCGCGTGCTCGATCCCGGTGGTGGGGATGGGCGGCATCTGGGGCCCCGAAGACGCCCTCGAGTTCATGGTCTGCGGCGCCTCGGCGGTCCAGATCGGCACCGCGAACTTCGTCGATCCGAGGACGGCCGAGGCGTGCATCGACGGCATGGCCGCGTGGTGCGCGGAGCGCGGAATCTCGGACATTCGCGAAATCGTCGGTACCCTGAACGTCTGACCGGGGCATGAGTCCCGAGTCACGCCGGGGGGTGAAGATGACGCTGCGAGAGCACCTGGCGGAGGCCCTGCCCCGCTTCCCGTTGAAGGCGGCGTGGCCCGCGGCGATTCGAGCCTCGCGATCCTGGGGGCGCCGCGCGGAGCGGGAGCCGCGGCTGGGCGGAAGGGCGGACGTCGACCGCCTGCTCGAGCTGGACGACGCGACGGACCTCGAAGCCGCGGACCTCAAGGCCGCCCTCAAGGCGGTCCTCGACACCCCCGACGACGACGCAGCCGTCGCCGCCCTTGACGCCACGGTGGACCGCCTCCTGCCCCGGGTGGTGCGCGGCCTCTGTCCCGTCCGGATCGAGGGCGCCCCGCTCGGCCTCACGCCGCCGAACATCCGCCGGCTCACCGGGCTGGAGGCGGTGCAGGCCTTGGTCCCGCCCATGCAGGCCGCCGTCCTGAACCGACGCATCCACGGGCTGATGCTGGGCGGCAGTCGCCTGCGCGTGGAGATGGATCTGCCCCGCGGTCGCATCCTCCCCAGCGTCCCCCGCCACCTCCGCGTCACCCCGCAGCCCCGCCGACGCCCCGCCCCCTGGCTCCGGCACCTCGACGACGAGGGGCGGTGGTCCCTCACGCCCCTCGCCATCGCGCGACGTCAGGCCCAGACGGCCATGGGGAGCGTGATCATCGACGTCGGGTGCGGCTGCGGCGGCAACGCCGTGGCCTTCGCCGAGTCCGGCTTCGAGGTCGTGGCCATCGAGGCGGACAAGGAGCGCGCCGGGCTCGCCGCCGCCAACTTCGCGGAGCGCGGCCTCATCGGCTCGGTCGAGCTGCTCGAGGGGCCGGCCGCGGAGCTCCTGCCCCGCGCGCTCGAGCGGGACCCCGACGCCGCCGTGTTCGTCGATCCGCCGTGGGGCGGGAGCGAGTGGCCGAGGACCGCCATGAGCTGGGAAGAGCTCATCGCGCCCCTCGGGGTCACCACCGATCTCCTTCGGTCCGGCGCTCAGCTGCTGGTGAAGGCTCCCCGCACCTTCGACGTCACCACCCTGCCGTCCCCGGGCACCTGGGCGATCCAGTACGAGTTCGGGGACCGGGAGGACGATCGCGACGTCGTGAAGTGCATCACCGCGTCGGCGTGGTCGCCCACGGTGCGCAGCTTCGAGGGTCTCGACGACGGCTGAGCTCCGAGCGGCCCCGGAGCCGGAGGTTCACTCCGTGATGCGTCGGACCGCCAGCGAGTAGGGCCCCACCGAGCCGTCCACGTCGCCCACGATGATCACGTAGTCGCCGGCGGGCAGGAACCCCTGCCAGACCGCGTCCTCGCCCACCGCCATGGAGCGCCCGCCGATGTTCCAGCGCGGGAAGGAGGCGGCGTACACGTCGAACGGATCCTCGGCCTCGTTGCTGTCCACGTCGATGAAGTCGGCGCCGAAGAAGGGCGCGTCCACCGGCAGCGGGTCCGCCAGCGTGTCGAAGGTCCCCGCGTAGAAGGCGGGGTTCGCGTCCAGGTGGAACGCCTGGCGGTACTGGATCTGCTCCACCAGCCGCACCGGGCGGTACTCATCGGCGTCGGGGATGCCGTCCTGATCGTGGTCGAGCGCGCACACCGGCGGGTTCGGCCCCGACACCGGGCCCAGGGGCGCGCCGCCGTCTTCGGGGATGATCGACAGGTTGGCCTGCGCCGCGATCCACGCGGGCATGTGCTGGGGATACGCGAACAGCGCCGCGTCCGCGCAGGGACCCGTGGCGGGCCCGAAGTTCCAGCTCGCGAAGTCCAAGGCGTCGGGCACGTCGCTCGCGAGGGCCACGGCGATGAACGGGTCGGCGACGTCCACGGCGCCCGCGAAGTCCGTCATGCGTCGGTCGACCCACACGCCCACCTGCGTGGTCTCGGTGAGGGTGAACCCGTACCGGTCCGTGTCCGGCACGAGCTCCGCGACGATGGTCCCGTCGTCCTGGAACACGTCCACGTCCTCGGCCTCGTCGAACTCCCCGATGATGGTGCTCTCTTCGCCGTCGAGCGACAGCGTCGGGACCGAGCGGACGGACGTGAGGAGCGCGCCGTCCACGTCCTCGAGGATCAGCTTCGGATCGTGGGGGTCCTCGTCCAGGACTCGCGCCGCGTTGCCGAGCACGTCGTCGATCTCGGGCGCCAGGTCGATGACCAGGTAGAGCTGCTCCTGCTCGATGCCGGCCACGCGGATCACCGCGGTGCCGTAGTCCCCGGCGATCGAGCCGAACGTGAGGTTCTGGGGGTGGAAGAGGTACGGGTCGATGTTCTCGGCGAACACCCGCTCCTCCGCGACCTCCGTGGGCCCGGCCGGATCCGAGCCGCCGACGTACGTGTAGTTGTAGCCGCGCACGTTGAACCCGCTCTGGTAGCCGTTGGCCCCTGCGGGCTCCCCGGGCTGGGGGTTCGCCGGGTCGAACACGCCGAACGTGCCCGCGTCCGGCACGTTGCTCACCACCGCGTTGTTCACGAGCTGCCCGCCGTCGGGGTGCTCGCGGCCCGAGATCATCAGCGCCGTGGCCCACTGCAGCACGAAGTCCTCGAAGTCGGCCCCGGTCACGAACTCCACCGACGCGATCCCGGACGGCTGCCCGCCCCACATGAGCGGCGCGAAGAGGTCCGGGCCGTACAGGTCGTACAGGTAGCGGCACATCAGGTAGGCGTTGCCGCGGTCGGCGTAGTCCTCGAGCGTGTTGTCGCGCGTCAGGGGCATCAGGCTGCTGCGGTCCAGGTACACCCAGGCCTGCTGGTGGTGCTCCGAGCCGTAGCCGGTGAGGTCCGCGGCGAGCAGCCCCATCCCGTCGATCAGCCAGTCGTCCCAGCGGGAGGGCTCGCCCGTCGGGTCCGGCAGGCCCGTGTCCGCGCTGTCGTCGTCGTCGCCCTCTTCCCCGGCGCTGTCGTCGTCGTCGCCGGGCTCCACCACGTCGTCGTCGTCCATGGCCGAGTCGTCGTCGTCCACGGCGTCGTCGTCGTCGCCCGGGGGCCCGTCCTCCTTGCAGATCGGGGGGTCGAACTCGGTGCCCGCGGGGCACGGCGCGCCCACGATGTCGTGCGTGAAGATCCGCTGCAGGCCCTCGCCCAGCTGCGCGTTGAGCGACTCGGCGACGTAGTCCTGGATCGCGATCGTGGTGCTGTTCCACAGCCCCGTGGGGTCCGGCGCGTAGACGTACAGGATCTCCTGCTCGTTGCTCCCGGGGTTGAGGAACGCGTCCCCGATGCAGTGGTCGATCTCGGGCTCGGCGAAGGAGCGGATGACCTCCGTATCGTCCCAGGCGACGCTGTTGGTCAGCGACAGGCCGTTGAGGCGGTGCGTGACGAGGACGTCGACGCGGCAGTTGCAGTCGCGGTCCGGCGGCCCGCCGAAGAAGGTGGTGAGCGTGGGCCAGTGGTTCTGCTCGACGAGGTCGAGGACGCCCTGCAGGTCGCAGTTGGTGAAGCCGTAGGCGGGCAGCGCCGAGGGCACGATCGCGTTGTTCGGGTCGCTGCAGTCGGCGTCGAAGTCGATGGGCGTGGCGTCGTCCACGTAGATGGCGACGTTCGCGGAGAGCGCCATGAGCGTCGCGCCCACGGTGGTGCGCGGTGAGCCCTGCACGATCGTCTGGCGGATCGAGAAGCTGCGCGCGTCGCTGCCGATGTCCACGACCTCCGCGGCGTCCGGGCACGAGCCGAACTCGCGGGCCGCGGAGCCGCTCCACGCGTCCTGCATGGGCGGCGCCGTGCGGCGTCCGGGCGCGGGCTCATCGGCGAACCCCGGGCCGGTGGCCGGTCGCTGCTGCGCCTGCCCGGGCGGACGGATCCCCCCGGGGGGCAGGTCGGGGTCCCCCGGGCGCGTCGTGAGCGCCACGCGGAAGTTCACGTCGTTCGGCAGCGGGTTGACGAGCAGCAGCTCGAACCGGGCGGCGAAGTCGTCCTCCTCGGCGGGCTCGCTCATCTTCACGACGGGGCAGTCGGCGGTCCCCAGCGGGACGATGGCGCGGCCCTCGTGGAACTCGATCGCCTCGATGACGCCGGGGCTGCAGAACGCGCCCGTCGCCTCGCCGATGACGAAGTTGGTGATGCGGATCCCGTCGCCCGTGGGGTACGGCGTGCACTCGCCTTCGAGGCCCTCGGCGTCGATGGGGCAGAAGAGCAGGTACACCGAGTCGGCCACGGTGGGGACGTCCGCGTGCGTGTCCCAGGTGATGCCGTGCTGGACCTGCATGGGGGCGTCGCCCGTCACGACGTCGAAGGACTCGCCCGCCGCCTCCACGAGCGTGGCGCGCTGGTCCGCGGCGTCCGGGGAGTCGTGGCCGAAGAAGACGTGGACCGTGACCTCGGAGGAGTCCGGGTCCTCGACGATCAGCCCGACCTCGAGGGGCCCCGAGATCGTGACGGTGGGGTCGATCGTGGTGACCAGGACCCGCGGCGCCTGGGGGACGGCGTCGGCGGAGTCGTCGTCGTCGCCCTCGGACGGCGTGTCCTCGCGCTCGCCGCGCGAGAAGGGATCGGGGATCGACGGACAGCCCGCGGCGGCGACGAGGAATGCGATCGCCAGGATCGAACCGGTCTGTACGCGTCTGGACATGTCGCCCCTCGGTTCACCAGAAAAATCAGCCGCGGCCGCCTTGCAGGGTACCCAACGGGGACGGGGATCGCAGGGCCTTCCGCTACCCGCCCGGGACGCAGTCGTCCGGCTCGCGTCCGGCCTCTCGGATCGCGGCCGGAGCGTGCGGGGACGCCTCCACGATCGCGGGCAGGTTCACCGGGGGCAGCTCGACGCCGAGGACGGCGCCGATCTCGGTGGCGAACGCCTGGGCGACGAGCCCGTACCCCGCAGCGCTGAAGTGGAGGCCGTCGAAGCTGAGGAGGCCCTCGAGCATCCCGATCCCGAGGGTGGTGTCGCCGATCTCCAGGCCGTCCTCGGCGACCTCCTCGGTGGCGTCGAACAGCGGAACGACGTGCACGTTGTCGAACCGGTCGGCCTCCGCCCGCAGGGCCTCGTTGTAGGCGAGCACGCCCGCGCGGGTGTCGGGGTTCGGGTCGCCGATCCGGCCGGGGAGGATCGTCACGTCGGGCACGTCGCCCAGGAACACCTCGGCCCCCGTCGCGGCGAGGCGGGGCACGAGGATCGCGAGGTCGGCGGCGATGTTCTCGGGCGGCGTCATGTCCCCGCCGGTGCCGAGCGCGTCGTTGCCCATCATGTCCGTCGTGAAGATGAGGGTCGGGTCGAGGGCCTCGATGGCGTCCAGCATGGTGAACGTCGGCGGCTCGCCGAAGGTGCCGAACGGGTCGAACGCGAGGTGGCCCAGGAAGATCTGGACGATCTCGGACTCCTCGGGCCCGTGCACGACGTCGTCGAGCTGGTAGTTGCCCGCGGCGATGTTCCGCGTCTCCAGGAGCGGGTCGAGGCGGCCCAGCTCGTAGCCGAACCCCGAGTTGTCCGGGCGGGCGAGGCGCGGGAGCGTGTCGGTGATGCCGCCGGTGATGTGATCCACGACGTTGGGGGACTCGCACGCGGGCGCGGGGCCCACGTCGTCCAGGGTGAGGGTCTCGAACAGCCCCGGGACCAGCTGCGGCTGGGGCATGTAGGCGCCCAACACGCGCGCGAGCGCGAGCGCGGGGCTGTCCAGGGTGCCCTCGAAGGTGGGGACGGCGTCCATGACGCCCTGGGTGAGGCTGGCTCCGAAGCCCACCACGCGATCGAAGGCGGGATCGAGGGGCGGCGCGTACTCGACGACGGCGTCGAGGAGCACCGGGTCGCCGCCCGTCGGGGTGACGGCGATGCGGGCGGGGCCGGGCTCGGGGGCGCCCTGGACGAGGACGTCGAGCACGTCGCCGGGCCGCAGGTCGAGGGCCAGGATCCCGCCCACCCGGACCTCGGCGACGTCGGCCGGATCGATGCCCTCGGCGGCCGTGTCGAGGGCGACCCGCACGTAGCCCGTGGACGGCAGGGGGGCCTCCGGGGCGACGCACCCGACCAGCAACACCAGGGGGAGGAGGCGCCGCATCAGTCGGCGATGTTCTCGCGGTCTTCGATGACCGGGGGCTGCGCCGTGAAGGCGAAGTTGGCCGAGTCGGGGGTGCCGTTGTCGTTCGTGTCGACGTCCAGGACGAGCGAGCTCGCCACCTGGGGCCAGGGCCGGATGCCCGCGGCCAGTCGACGGATCCAGCGCGTCTCGATCACCCCCTCGAGGCGGAAGTCGGCGATGCCGGTGGGGGCCCCGTCCTCGTCCCGCGTCAGCGTGCCCGACAGGACCGGGTCGCGGAACCGCAGCACCGGCGAGTCGAATGAGTCCCCCCCGATGTAGAGCGTCAGGAAGACCCCCGGCTGGGTGTGCTCGAAGGCGCCGTCGGCGTCGACCTCCACGCCGGGGAACCAGGTCTGGTAGCCGAGCGACTGCTTCACGTCGTAGACGTCGGGCCCGCGGTCCCCGGGGGCCATCCCCACGTCGACGGTGGCGGGCAGGGTCACCGGCCCCACCGTCGGGAGGCCCTCCAACCGCAGGACGTAGAGCGGCTGGGCGTCGGTGAACAGGTCCGTCACGAAGGCCGCGTCCGCCTCCTCGCCCCCCGCCTGCACCAGCGCGAGCCCGGTGGCCGCCGTGAGCTCGAAGGACGGGCCCCGCGGCCGGTCGGTGGTGGCGGGCCGATCGAACGAGCCCGCCTCCTCGGGCAGGTCCACCGTCAGGCGATAGTCCAGGTTCCGGCTCAGCTGCTCGGGGAAGAAACGGACGGCCTGGTCGTCGAAGTCGGGGACGGGCTCCCCGAGCTGCTCGATCTCGCGGTCGAGCTCGAAGAAGGCCATCGCGCCGATCTCGCCCTCCTCGGCCTCGGTGACGGGCCGGGTGAAGAGCATGTAGACGGGCGCCGTGCGGCCCATCCCGACGGCGCCCTCGGGCGGGATCGTCGCCTCCACCGCCAGCTCGCGCGAGGCCAGCTCCTCGGCGATCAGCTCCCACTCGCGGTCCAGCGACGCGGTGCATCCGGACGCCCCCAGGGCGGCGGCCAGGGCAATCATCGGGGCGGGGGATCGCGGCATCGACGGAACCATAGGGCCTCGGGCGTGACCTCCGCGCCCACTCCACGGCGCGTCAACATCTGCGGAGGACCGACGGAGCGGCGGTGAAACGTTGGTTGCGGACTCCCTCTCCCCTTGAACCCCGCGGGATCTCCCGGCATTCGTTTGCGGCGCCGACCTCCCGGCGACCGGAGTTCCTCATGATCCGCTTTCGATTTCTCGCCCTGACCTCCCTGCTCCTCGCCGCGTCGGCCTGCCCCGTGGCGGACGACCGAGGGGGCAGCGACCCCGACTTCCCGGCCGACGACGACGACGACGCAACCGACGACGACGACGCCGTGGGAGACGACGACGACGCCGTGGGCGACGACGACGACGACGGGGGCGACGACGACGACGCCGTGGGTGACGACGACGACGCCGTGGGTGACGACGACGACGCGGTCGGAGACGACGACGACGACGTGGGTGACGACGACGACGCGGTGGGCGACGACGACGACGCGCCCGTGGGCCCCTGCACCGACGACAGCGCCGAGGACAACGACGACCTCGCGGGCGCGGGCGTCGGGACCGCGGGCCTCACCGAGAACCTGGTCGCGTGCCCCGAGGACGAGGACTGGTACTCGATGTTCGTCCCCGCCGGGAAGAAGCTGCAGGTGGACACCTGGTTCCTCGACGACGACGGCGACATCGACGTCTACATCCGCACGGCCGCGGACGAGAGCGCGGGGCCGGCGGGCACGTCCACGTCCGACGACGAGAACGTGGTCAGCGACACCGTCGAGACGGACCAGGACCTCTACGTGCGCGTGATCCTGTACGGCGACGCGGGCGCCACGGTAGGCAACGAGTACGACCTCGAGCTGGCCGTCATCGACCCGCCGACGTGCACCCCCGACCCCTTCGAGGAGAACGACACCGACGCGGCGGCCGTCGCCATCACGGCGGGCAGCCACGCGAGCCTCAACGTCTGCACGGACGACGAGGACTACTACTCGATCTCCCTGAACGTCGGCCAGACGCTCCAGGTGAACCCGACCTTCGTGGACGCCGAGGGCGACATCGACGCCTACGTCATCGACCCCGCCGGCGCCCAGGTCGCCTCGGGCGTGTCCACCAGCGACGACGAGGACTTCACCTGGACGGCCACGACCGCGGGCGTCCACCTCGTGCGCGTCAAGCTGTTCGCGGACGCGGGCAGCGTGTTCGGGAACACGTACGGGCTGAACCTGACCGTTCAGTAGTGCGTCACCTTCGGAGGTAGACGGTCGAGCGGCGGCTCGGCGAGTGGACGTCGCTGCCGATGGTGGCGGGGCCGGATGGAAGAACGGCGGACTCACCGCCGTCCCATCAGTCTTCGGGGCACTCCTCCTCGGTATCGACGAGTTCGCAGCCCGTGATTCTGGGCCCGTTCCAGCAAACGCCGGTATCCGACCATCGCTGAACAGAGACGAGCGAATCGTCCGAGTAGTACTCGAACCGACCGACGTTCATCCCCCCGTAGGACAAGACGCGGAGTTCATCGCAGACGAAACTCCCATCCCATTCGCACGCCGAGTGACTGCGGGCGTACGTCGGACAGTCGTCCTCGCACGTCTGTGAGAGAGGTGAGTCGCAGCAACCGGAGGCTCCGATGTCAAGCGCCACGAGCATGGGACCCCCCTCGCGCCACGAACTAGGGACCACCCAAGGAAGGGCCCGACCGCGGCCCCTCGAGCCCTCATGAAGAGTCCGATCCCATAG
>Ga0209992_10000180_pt1 | contig 88089 bp, 91 predicted proteins | sample 2SBtaG_2_FD_182564 | JGI IMG/M metagenome (GOLD analysis project Ga0209992, IMG submission 182564) | Deep subsurface microbial communities from Kolumbo volcano to uncover new lineages of life (NeLLi) - 2SBTROV12_ACTIVE470 metaG (SPAdes)... | ecosystem: Environmental > Aquatic > Marine >... | reverse complement strand
CCGGGCGACAACGTCGAGATGACGGTGGAGCTGATCACGCCGATCGCGATGGACAAGGAACTCCGGTTCGCGATCCGCGAAGGTGGACGGACCGTGGGTTCCGGGGTCGTGTCCGAAGTCATCGAATGACATTTTCCGGGATCGGGCACTTCGCGCCCGAACCCTGGAGCTGAGGGCTCTCGGGTATCACCTGCCGCCCCCTTCGCGACGATGTCGCGATCCATTGGAGAAGACCCATGGCTGATGCCACGGCACAGAAGATTCGGATCCGCATGAAGGCCTACGACTACAAGCTGCTCGACCAGAGCGCGGGTGAGATCGTGGACACGGCCGTGCGCACCGGCGCGCGGGTCGCGGGGCCGATTCCGCTGCCGACGAACAAGAACAAGTGGACCGTGCTGAAGGGCCCGCACATCGACAAGAAGTCGCGCGAGCAGTTCGAGCTCCGCACCCACAAGCGGCTGATCGACATTCTCGATCCCACGCCCCAGACCGTCGACGCGCTGATGAAGCTCGAGCTCGCAGCCGGCGTCGACGTGGAGATCAAGCTCTAGTCATGGCCACGATCGACGTCGTCAATACGCAGAACGAGAAGGCCGGCTCGGTCGACCTCTCGTCGGCCGTGTTCGAGAGCGAGGTCAAGCCTCATCTCCTGCACGCCGAGGTGCGGCGCCAGCTCGCGGAGCGTCGCGCCGGAACCCACAGCACGAAGAACCGCGCCCTCGTTTCGGGCGGTGGCGCCAAGCCGTACCGCCAGAAGGGCACGGGCCGCGCTCGTCAGGGCACGATCCGCGCGCCCCAGTTCCAGGGCGGCGGTGCGGTCTTCGGTCCCGTGCCGCGGGGCTACTCGCACAAGCTGCCGAAGAAGGTGCGCGGTGCAGCCCTCAAGTCGGCGCTCTCCCAGAGCCTGTCGGAATCGAGTCTGACCGTCGTCGACGGTCTGCAGGTCGAGGGCTTCCGCACGAAGGCCATCGTCGAGATCCTGGGCGCGCTCGGCCTCGAGGGCACGACTCTGATCGTGATCGAGGACGCGAACGCGACGGTCGAGGCCTCGGCCCGGAACCTTCCGGGCGTCTCGGTGGTGCGCGCCGAGGGCGTGAACGTCTACGACGTGCTCCGCCACAAGAACCTGCTCATCACCAAGGCCGCGATCGAGAAGGTCGAAGCGCGGCTTTCCGGAGGAAAGGACTGATGGACCTCCACCAGGTGATCCAGCGACCGATCGTGACGGAGAAGAGCGCCATCGCCCGTGAAGAAGCGAACATCGCGACCTTCCGCGTCGATCCGGAAGCCACCAAGCACGACATCCGCCGCGCCGTCGAACTGCTCTTCGAGGTGAAGGTCGAGAACGTGCGCACGATGAACCAGCCCGGGAAGAAGCGGCGCGTCGGCAAGAAGATCGGCCGCAAGCCCTCCTGGAAGAAGGCGATCGTCGAGTTGGCCCCCGGCAATACGATCGAATATTTCGAGGGAGTCTGATCCATGCCGGTCAAGGTCTACAAGCCCACGTCGGCAGGCCGACGCAACATGAGCGTCTCGGACTTCGGCGAGATCACGCGCGGCAAGCCCGAGCGCGGTCTCACGAAGGGCCTCGTCAAGAAGTCGGGCGGACGCAATAGCAACGGTCGTATCACGTCGTACCACCGTGGTGGCGGCGCGCGCCGTCGCTTTCGCCAGATCGACTTCCGCCGCAACAAGGTGGACGTGCCCGCGAAGGTTGCCGCGATCGAATACGACCCGAACCGGTCGGCGAACATCGCGCTGCTCCACTACGCGGACGGCGAGAAGCGGTACATCCTGAGCCCCGGCGGCCTCGAGGTCGGCGACTCGGTGATGTCCTCGGCGAACGCTGAGATCTCCCCGGGAAACGCGATGCCGCTCTCGAAGATCCCGCTCGGTACCCAGCTCCACGCGATCGAAATGAAGCCGGGGAAGGGCGCACAGCTCGTCCGCTCCGCCGGCACCAGCGCGCAGCTGATGGCCCGCGAAGGCAAGCTGGCGACGCTCCGTCTACCGAGTGGCGAGATGCGGATGGTCCACATCGACTGTCTCGCGACGATCGGCGAGGTCGGCAACTCCGAGCACGAGAACCAGCGCATTGGCAAGGCGGGCCGCTCCCGCTGGCTGGGCAAGCGCTCGAACGTGCGCGGTGTCGCGATGAACCCGGTCGATCACCCGATGGGTGGCGGCGAGGGACGCAGCTCGGGCGGTCGGCACCCGTGCACGCCCTGGGGCAAGCCCACCAAGGGCGCCAAGACGCGCAAGAACAAGCAGACCGACAAGTACATCGTGAAGCGGCGCGGTAAGAAATAGGCAGGTAGAGAGAAATGGCACGTTCACTTCGTAAGGGCCCGTATGTCGACCCGAGCCTGCAGCGCAAGGTCGACAAGATCACCGCCGGTGGCGGCAAGGGCGTCATCAAGACGTGGTCACGCCGCTCGATGATCACCCCCGACTTCGTCGGGCTCACTTTTCATGTTCACAATGGAAAGCTCTTCATGCCCGTCTTCGTGACGGAGAACATGGTGGGCCACCGCCTCGGCGAGTTCGCGCCGACCCGTAAGTTCACGGGCCACGCGAGCGACAAGAAGGTGAAGCGCTGATGGCTGAGCAGACCCCGGGCGTCGTGAAGGCGTCCCTCAACAACTATCGCGTGAGCGCGCAGAAGGCGCGGCTGGTCGTGGACCAGATCCGCGGCAAAGGCGTCGAGGACGCCCTGAATCTGCTCGAGCTCTCGCCCAAGCGGATTGCCGCTCCGATCGCCAAGCTCGTCCGCTCGGCGGTCGCGAACGCGGAGCAGAAGAACGAGAACCAGCACGCGGGGATCGAGATCGACGACCTGGTCGTGTCCACGATCTACGTCGACGAAGGCCCGAGCATGTGGCGCATCCGTCCGCGCGCTCAGGGCCGCGCCGCCTGGATCCAGAAGCGAACCGCGACCATCAACGTCGAACTAAGTGAGCGCGGAATGCTCACTGAGCGAGGGAAGAACTAAACATGGGTCAGAAGGTCCATCCCTACGGCTTCCGGGTCGGCACCCTCTACGGGTGGCAGTCCAACTGGTTCGCCGAGAAGAACTACGCCGAGCAGCTGCACGAGGACGTGCGCATCCGCGAGTTCATCAAGAAGAAGCTCTATCACGCGGGCATCTCGAAGGTCGTCATCGAGCGAACCGGCGACAAGATCGTGATCAACATCCACACCGCGCGCCCCGGCATCCTGATCGGCAAGCGCGGCGCCGAGGTCGACCTGCTCCGCAAGGAGCTCAAGGGCTACACGGCGTGTGACGTGTTCATCAACATCAAGGAGATCCGCAAGGCCGAGCTCGATGCGCAGCTCGTCGCGGAGAACATCGCCACCCAGCTCGAGCGCCGCGTCGCGTTCCGCCGGGCCATGAAGAAGGCGATGATCTCGACGATGAAGTTCGGTGCCGAGGGCATCCGCATCCAGTGCTCTGGTCGCCTCGGCGGCGCCGAGATGGGGCGCCGCGAGTGGTACCGCGACGGGCGCGTGCCGCTGCACACGCTCCGCGCCGAGATCGAATACGGTTTCGCCGAAGCGCGCACGACCTACGGGATCATTGGCGTGAAGTGCTGGATCTTCAAGGGCGAGGTCGGTGACCGCGAGCTCAAACGCGGCCCCCTGTCCCAGGACCATCGCTCGGAGGTCCCGCGCTAGGCGCGGCTGCCACTTCATCCACCTCATCGAGCTGAGAGAGACGAACAATGCTCCAACCCAAGAAAGTCAAGCATCGCAAGATGTTCAAGGGCCGGCTCCGCGGAAAGGCGTTGCGTGGCAACACGCTCGCCTTCGGCACCTTCGGCCTGCAGGCGATGACCTCGGGATTCCTCACCGCGCGGCAGATCGAAGCCGCGCGTATCGCCATGACCCGTCACGCCAAGCGCGGGGGCAAGGTCTGGATCCGGGTCTTCCCCGACAAGCCGACCACGAAGAAGCCTGCCGAAGTCCGCATGGGTAAGGGTAAGGGCAATCTCGAGGCGTGGGTCGCTCCCGTCAAGCGCGGGCGCATCCTCTACGAGATGGAAGGCGTCGATCCGCAGGTCGCGCGCGAGGCGCTGCGCCTCGCCGCGCACAAGCTGCCGGTCCGCACGCGCTTCGTCGAGCGGGAGGGCTAGGCAATGAACGCCTCCGAATTGCGGGATCTCTCCGAGAACGAACTCGAGCAGAAGGGAAGGGAGCTCCGCGACGAGCTCTGGGGCGCCCGTATCCGGCGCGCGACCGAACAGCTCGAGAACACTGCGCTGCTCGGGCAGCTGAAGAAGGACATCGCTCGCGTCGAGACCCTTCTCACCGAGAAGCGCGCCGCCGCCAACATTTCCGGACAGACGGCCGGTCAGGGAGCATGAAAGAGTGAGCGAACGAGGAAGTCGAAGAACCCTGATCGGGACCGTCGTCAGCAACAAGATGGACAAGACCGTCGTCGTACGCGTCGAGCGTCTCGTGCAGGACAAGCGGTACAAGAAGTACATCCGCCGCTATTCGCGGTTCATGGCTCACGACGAGGCAAACGACTGCGCGGAAGGCGACCAGGTGCGCATCATCGAACACCGGCCGCTGTCCAAGCGTAAGCGCTGGAAGGTCCAGGAGACGCTCGAGAAGGCGACGCAGATCTAGCATCCGCTAGGTCCGGTCGAACCGGCGAGGCAGGCCCGGCGCAGAGCGCGGGGCAGAGGAACTGAAGAATGATTCAAGCTGAATCCACACTCCAGGTGGCGGACAACTCGGGTGCACGGAAGGTGAAGTGCATCCGGGTGCTCGGCGGCTCGCGCCGTCGCTTCGCCTCCGTGGGCGACATCATCGTGGTGGCGGTCAAGGAAGCCATCCCGAATGCTCGCGTGAAGAAAGGCGAGGTCCGCCGCGCGGTGATCGTGCGGACGAAGAAGGCGATCTCGCGTCCCGACGGGACGCACATCCTCTTCGACGAGAATGCCGCCGTCCTGATCAACAAGGAAAAGGAAGTCGTCGGGACCCGCATCTTCGGGCCCGTTGCCCGCGAGCTGCGCGGCGCCGGCTTCATGCGCATCGTCTCGCTCGCGCCGGAGGTTCTCTGACATGAGCGACGACACCACGGAAGCACCCCGCCTCAAGACGCAGTACGAAGACGCGATCCGGCCGAAGCTCCAGGAAGAGTTCGGGTACAAGAACGTCAACCAGATCCCGAAGGTGGAGAAGGTCGTCGTGAACGTGGGCCTCGGCGAGGCGACCACGAATCCGAAGCTCCTCGAACGTGCGATGGAAGAGCTCGCGCAGATCACCGGCCAGAAGCCGGTTCTGCGGCGCGCCAAGAAGAGCGTCTCCAACTTCAAGCTCCGCGAAGGGCAGGCGATCGGTTGCAGCGTGACGCTGCGCGGCTCCCGCCAGTGGGAGTTCCTCGACCGCCTGCTCAGCGTCGCGCTCCCGCGCGTGCGTGACTTCTCCGGTGTGTCGCCCAAGGCCTTCGACGGTCGGGGCAACTACACGCTGGGGGTTCGCGAACAGACGATCTTTCCGGAAGTGGACTACGACAAGGTCGAGAAGGTGACCGGCATGAACGTCACTCTCGTCACGACCGCCAACACCGATGCCGAGGCCAAGTCGCTGCTGACCCACCTCGGCGTGCCCTTTCGCCAGTAGCCGCGGCGCACGGAAATAAGGAAACAAACACCATGATGACCGATCCGGTTGGTGACATGTTGGCCCGTATCCGTAACGCGGGCGGCGCGCGACACGCGCAGGTGAACTGCCCCGCTTCCAAGCTCAAGCTCGCCGTGGCCCAGGTCCTCTCGGACGAGGGCTTCGTCGGCGACGTGGCGAGTGACGGCGACGACAAGAAGCCCACGATCACGATCGACCTGCGGTACCAGGACGACGGGAAGCTCATGATCGAAGGCATGCGCCGAGTGAGCAAGCCGGGCCGACGGATCTACGTCGGCGCGGGGGATGTCAAGCAGGTTCGTGCCGGTCTCGGCATGGCCATCCTCTCGACGTCGAAGGGCGTCATCTGCGATCGCGACGCGCGGGCCCAGAAGGTCGGCGGCGAAGTGCTCTGCGAGGTCTGGTAGTCATGTCGCGCGTAGGCAAGCAACCGATCGCGATCCCGTCCGGCGTGACGGTGAACCTGTCGGACTCCGGCGTCCAGGTGAAGGGCCCGAAGGGCGAACTCACCTGTGCGATCCCGACCGGCATCACCGCCAGGGTCGAGGACGACAAGCTCGTCTTCGATCGCGCGGACGATTCGAAGCCGGCGAAGACGAACCACGGCCTCGCCCGCGCACTGGCCAACAACTTGATCGTGGGCGTCTCCGACGGCTTCGTGAAGAAGCTCGAGATCGAGGGCGTCGGCTACCGCGCCGACGTGAAGGGCAAGAGCCTGAACCTCCTGCTCGGCTTCTCGCATCCGGTCGAGATGCCGATTCCCGAGGGCCTCAAGGTTTCGGTCGATCAGAATACGAGCGTCTCGATCGAGGGCGCGGACAAGCAGGCGGTCGGCCAGTTCGCCGCCGATTTGCGCTCGCTGCGTCCGCCGGAGCCCTACAAGGGCAAGGGCGTGCGATACGCGGACGAACACATCCGACGCAAGGTCGGCAAGGCAGGCGCGTAATGAAGAAGAAGATCCAGGACACGAAGCGCCGCAAGTGGGTGGCGCGCAAGGCACGGACGCATACGGGGCTCGCCCGGAGCGAGCGCGTGTCGCTGACCATCTACCGAAGCGCGAAGCACATCTACGCTCAGCTGGTCGACCCGTCTGGCAAGACCCTGGCGGCGGCGTCGACGCGTGATCGCGCGATCGCTGGCGGCGGTGGGACCGGCAACGTCGAGGCCGCCAAGAAGGTGGGCGAGGCGATCGGCCGGATCGCGAAGGAAAAGAGCATCGATCAGGTGGTCTTCAATCGAAACGGATTCCTCTTCCACGGCCGCGTGAAGGCCGTCGCGGAAGGGGCTCGTGAAGCGGGGCTCGAGTTCTGAAATGGCATCTGTAATTCAATCTTCGCTTCTGAACCCGAACGACTACGAGTTGAACGATCGGGTCATCCACATCAACCGCGTCTCGAAGGTCGTGAAGGGCGGTCGCCGCTTCAGCTTCTCGGCGCTCGTCGTCGTCGGTGACGGGCAGGGCGTCGTGGGCGTCGGGCTCGGCAAGGCGGGCGAGGTGCCCGAGGCGATCCGGAAGGGTGTCGAGAAGGCGCGCAAGTCGCTGATCAAGATCCCGCTGATCGACGGGCGGACGCTGCCCCACGACGTGATCGGGATCTCGGGCGCGGGTCGCGTGCTGATGCAGCCGGCCTCCCCGGGTACCGGCGTGATCGCCGGCGGTCCGGTGCGCGCCGTGGTCGAGTCCGCGGGCGTCTCCGACGTCCTCACGAAGACTCTCGGCACGAAGACGCCGCGCAACGTCGTGAACGCAGTGATGGCGGGGCTCAGCGATTTGCGTGATCCCGAAGAGCGGCTCGCCCAGCTCGGTCGCTCGCGTTAGTCGCGAGCCGATCGAACGAGGAACCAGACAGACATGGCCGACAACACATCCGGGCAGACCGTGAAGATCCAGCAGGTGAAGAGCGAGATCGGGTACAACCGCAAGCAGCGGGCGACCCTTCGCGGGCTCGGACTGCGCAAGATCCGCCAGATCAACGAGCTCGAGGACACGCCCGCCGTTCGCGGGATGATCAACAAGGTGCGGCACCTCGTCGTGGTGCTGGAAGACTAATTCCTCAGACTGATTCCTCAGGAGTCAGGAGAACTCATGCTGAACGAACTCTCTCCGAATCCCGGATCTCGTGCCGCGCGCAAGCGCGTCGGTCGTGGCCCCGGCTCCGGCAAGGGCAAGACCTGCGGCACCGGCGTGAAGGGCCAGGGCACCCGAAGCGGCAAGAAGATCAAGCCGTGGTTCGAGGGTGGCCAGATGCCCCTCTACCAGCGCGTCCCGAAAAAGGGCTTCCAGAATCGCTTCCGGGTCGAGAACGAGGTCGTGAACCTCGCGGCTCTCGCGGTCTTCGGTGACAACGCCGAGGTCGACGTGAAGGCGCTGGTCGACAAGGGGCTCGTGCGTGGATCCGGTCGGCCCGTGAAGGTGCTTGCCGAGGGCGAGGCGCCGAAGGGCCTCAAGCTCTCCGTCAACAAGATCAGCTCCGCCGCGCAGGCCAAGATCGAGGCCGCCGGCGGAAGCGTGGAGCGCGTCTAGGTGCTCGAGGCCCTGCAGAACGTCTTCCGGATCGAGGAGCTCCGACGTCGGATCCTCTTCACCGCGGCGATGCTCGCCGTGTATCGGGTGGGGTGCATCGTCGTCACGCCCGGGATCAACGGAAACGTCATCCGCCAGTTCTTCTCGCAGATGGAGGGGACGATGTTCGGCTTGCTGAACGTCTTCTCCGGTGGCGCGATGGAGCAGCTGTCGATCTTCGCTCTGGGCATCATGCCCTACATCTCGGCGTCGATCATCTTCCAGCTGCTGACCGTCGTGATCCCCGCCCTCGAGCGTCTCAAGAAGGAAGGCAGCGAGGGCCAGAAGCGAATCACTCAGTGGACGCGCTATGCGACGATCGCGCTGGCGCTCTTCCAGTCCTTCCTGATGTCGATCGCCCTCGAGAACGGCCAGTTCGGCCAGGGCGCCGTCCTCGAGCCCGGCTGGGGCTTCCGGCTCACGACGATGATCACGCTGACCGCGGGCACCGCGTTCATCATGTGGCTCGGCGAGCAGGTGACCGAGCGCGGCATCGGCAACGGCATCTCGCTGATCATCTTCTCCGGCATCGTCGTCGGGCTGCCCTCGGGCATCTCGAACGTCGCGGACCTGGTCCGGACGGACCAGTTCGAGATCCTCGACGTGATCTTCCTCGGCGCGATCGTCGTCGCTGCGATCGCCTTCACGGTCTTCGTCGAACGAGGACAGCGCCGGATCCCGATCCAACACGCCCGCCGTGGAGGCAACACCGGCCAGGCCGCCGCCATGAGCTATTTCCCGCTGCGCGTGAACACTGCGGGCGTGATCCCGCCGATCTTCGCTTCGTCGCTCCTGATGCTGCCGCTGACCGTCCGGCAATACACCGAGAGCCCGACGATCCAGCGCTTCATCGACGAGTGGATGAACCCGGGCGCGATCTCGTACAACGTCGTCTACGTCGCGCTGATCATCTTCTTCTGCTTCTTCTACACGTCGATCATGATCAACCCCGACGACGTGTCCGAGAACATCAAGCGTTCCGGGGGCTACATCCCCGGCGTTCGACCGGGCCGCAAGACCGCGGACTACATCGATGCGGTGCTGTCACGGCTCACCCTCGTGGGCGCGATCTACGTCGCCGCGATCTGCGTGCTGCCGGTGCTCCTGTCCCAGGAGATGGGCGTGCCCTTCTACTTCGGCGGAACCGCGTTGCTGATCGCGGTCAGCGTTTCGCTCGACACCGTCGGCCAGATCGAGGCACACCTCGTCTCTCGCCGGTACGAGGGCTTCAGCGGCACGGGCCGCGTTCGAGGGAGACTCGGAAGATGAGTCGGATGATCCTGCTGGGCCCGCCCGGGGCAGGGAAGGGCACCCAGGCCACGAGCCTGATCGACCGATTGGGGATCCCCCACGTCTCGACGGGCGACATGCTTCGCGCCGCGGTCGTGGCAGAGACCCCCGTCGGCCTGAAGGCCAGGGCGGTCATGGAGGCGGGCGAACTTGTCTCGGACGAGATCGTGATCGGCATCGCCGAAGAGCGCCTCTCCGAAGACGACGCCCGGAAGGGCTTCCTGCTCGACGGCTTCCCGCGCACGATCGCGCAGGCCGAAGCGCTCGAAGGGCTGCTCGAGAAGCTCGGCGTCGCGCTCGACTGCTGCCTCGCGCTGACCGTCGACAACGACGCGATCGTCGAGCGGCTGCTCAAGCGGGCCGAGATCGAGGGCCGCGCCGACGACAACGAAGAGACGATCCGGGAGCGGATGCGTGAGTACGACGCGAAGACCGCACCGCTGCTGGACTTCTACAGGAGCCGAGACCGCCTCGTGGAGGTGGACGGCATGGGCACCATCGAAGAGGTGGGAGAGAGGATCAAGCAAGCACTCGACCAGTGACGAGGAGGTCGGACGGCCGCGCTTCGCGCCGGCTATCGGTCGCCCAACAGGGGTAGAAAGTGAGTTTCGCTGAGCGGATCGCCATCAAGAGCCGCCGTGAGATCGAGCAGATGAGGGACGTCGGCCGGATGACGGCCGAGATCCTCCTTGAAATCCGGAACCGGGCCGAGCCCGGCATGACCACCGGAGAACTCGATCAGATCGCGGCCAGGGCCCTGGAAAAGAGGGGGTTGAACTCCCCGTTTCTGGGGTATGCTCCCGGGGGGGTAGCGCCCTACCCAGCGGTCCTCTGTGCCTCGGTCAACGACGAGATCGTGCACGGCATTCCGGGACCACGCGAGCTCCGCGAGGGCGACATCATCAGTCTCGACTTCGGTGTGGAACACCGCGGTTGGCACGGCGACACGGCCGTGACGATCGCGATCGGTGACGTCGACCCCGAAGCCGAAAAGCTGATGGCCACGACACACGAGGCGATGAACCGGGGCATCGAGCAGATGGTGCCGGGCAATCGGCTCTCGGACATCGGGCACGCGGTCGAGAAGCGAGCACTGACAGAGGGTTACGGAGTCGTTCACCAGTTCGTGGGTCACGGGATCGGGCGCGAGATGCACGAGCCGCCCCAGGTTCCGAACTACGGAAGGCCCGGTCGCGGGCCCCGGCTACGAGCCGGGATGGTCTTCGCGATCGAGCCGATGGTGAACGTGGGAAGCGACAAGGCGAGGGTGCTCGACGACGACTGGACGGCGGTGACCGTCGACGGATCCCTCTCCGCACATTTCGAGCACACGGTGCTCATCACGGACGGCGGTCCGGAAGTATTGACCCGAATTCCAGGCTCGCATTGAGCTGAAGGCTCTCATTAGGCCCTGGAACAACGGATAGGAAGAAACGATGAAGGTTCGAGCGTCGGTTCGGAAGATGTGTGACAAGTGCCGCGTGATTCGTCGGCGGGGGATCGTTCGCGTGATCTGCGACAACCCCAAGCACAAGCAGCGACAAGGCTAAGGGCGAGGACAGGACTCATGGCACGAATTGCAGGCGTCGACCTCCCGCGGAACAAGCGGATCGAGATCTCGCTCACCTACATCTACGGCGTCGGTCGCAAGACCGCGCTCGATATCTGCGAAGCCGCGGGGATCGAGCCGGGCTCGAAGACCGAGCTGCTCTCGGAGGCGGAGACCATCAAGCTCCGCGAGATCATCGAGAACGGCTACAAGGTCGAGGGTGATCTCCGCCGCGAAGTGAACCAGAACATCAAGATGCTGATGGACATCGGCTGCTACCGCGGGCTGCGCCACCGCCGCGGTCTTCCGGTGCGTGGTCAGCGAACGCACACGAACGCGCGTACGCGCAAGGGCCCGGCCAAGACGATCGCCGGCAAGAAGATTGCCAAGAAGTAGCCGAAGCCCTCTTGCCTAGCGCCGGAGAATAGGGACACATGGTCGCCAAAAAGAAGAAGGTCAAGAAGAACATCCAGTCTGGGATCGCCCACATCCAGTCGACGTTCAACAACACGGTCATCACGATCACGGACGTCGGTGGGAACGCGATTTCCTGGGCCAGCTGTGGACAGCAGGGCTTCAAGGGTTCGAAGAAGTCGACGCCCTTCGCCGCGCAGATCGCCGCCGAAGAGGCGGCGAAGAAGGCGCAGGAGCATGGTGTTCGCTCCCTCGGCGTCTACGTGAAGGGCCCGGGCGGGGGACGCGAGTCCGCGCTCCGCGCTCTCCAGGCCGCGGGCATGAAGATCACGATGATCCGCGACGTCACCCCGATTCCCCACAATGGCTGCCGCCCCCCGAAGCGGCGCCGAGTCTAGAGCTAGCTACCCATGGCACGATATACCGGTTCCGTTTGTCGTCTCTGTCGCCGCGAGGGCACGAAGCTCTTCCTGAAGGGCGATCGCTGCTTCACCGAGAAGTGCGCCATCGAGCGCCGCGCGTATCCCCCGGGCCAGCACGGCCAGGGTCGCGTCCGCTTCTCGGACTACGGCGTCCAGCTGCGTGAGAAGCAGAAGGTGAAGCGCATGTACGGCCTGCTCGAGAAGCAGTTCCGTTCCACCTACGACCAGGCGTCGCGCATGAAGGGTCGCTCCGGCGAGAACCTGCTCATGCTCCTCGAGCGCCGCCTGGACAACGTGATCTATCGCCTCGGCTACACGACGTCCCGCGCGGAAGCGCGTCAGCTCGTGAAGCACGGCCACTTCCTCGTCAACGGTCGCAAGGCGCACACGCCGAGCATGCTCGTGAAGCCCGGTTGGGTGATCAGCGTCCGCGATCGATCGAAGAAGGTCGAGCGGATCAGCGGCGCCCTCGAGACGATGGAGGGCCGCGCGGTCCCGCAGTGGCTCGAGGTCGAGAAGGACGAGATGCAGGGCGTGGTGAAGGCCATGCCGAACCGCGAAGACATCACGTTGCCGATCGACGAGCAGCTGATCGTCGAACTTTATTCGCGATAACGCCTTGGGCGTGAACGCTGGGGCTCAGGGCTGAATTCGCCTGGGCTGAGTCGGTCGTTCGTGCTGTTTCAACAATACTTGTCGCTCCCGCCCGTAACGGGGGCGAGCTACGGACCTGGGACGCCGGGCCGGGGCGAAAACGAAGAAGGGGGTTCCGATGCAGGATGATGTCGTCGCTCGTAACTGGCGAGAACTGATTCGACCGCGTCGTCTCGACGTGGAAGAGGATTCGCTGACCTCGACCTACGGACGCTTCTATTGCGAGCCGCTCGAGCGTGGCTTCGGCACGACGCTCGGCAACGCGCTCCGCCGCGTGCTGCTCTCCTCGCTCCAGGGCGCGGCGATCACGAGCATCCGGATCGACGGTGTGCTGCACGAGTTCTCGACGATCCCCGGCGTGATGGAAGACGTCGCGACGGTCGTCCTGAACCTCAAGGACGTGCGCGTTCGCATGAACACCGAGGGTCCGAAGACGATCCGCCTGCGCAAGGCGGGCGCGGGGCAGGTCACCGCCGGTGACTTCACCTCGGACGATCAGACCGTCGAGGTCATGAACCCCGACCACAAGATCTGTACCCTCGGACCGGACTCGGAATTCGAGCTCGAAGCGACCGTCGGCCTCGGCAAGGGCTACGTCCTCGCTGACAAGAACAAGACCGAGGAGATGCCGATCGGCACGATCCCGATCGACTCGGTCTTCTCGCCGATCCGCCGCGTGAACTACACGGTCACCCCGGCGCGTGTCGGCCGCGAGACCGACTTCGATCGGCTGAACCTGGAGCTCTGGACCGACGGTGCGATCGAGCCGGCGGACGCGATCGCATTCGCGGCGAAGATCCTGAAAGAACAGCTCTCGATCTTCATCAACTTCGAAGAGCAGGCGGAAGCGCCTCAGGCCCTCATCGACGAGCCCGAGCCGCTCAACCCGAATCTCTTCAAGTCGGTGGACGAGCTCGAGCTCTCCGTCCGGTCGGCGAACTGCCTGCAGAACGCCAACATCCGCTTCATCGGCGAGCTGGTCCAGAAGACCGAAGCCGAGATGCTCAAGACCAAGAACTTCGGTCGAAAGTCTCTCAACGAGATCAAGGAGACGCTCGGTGCGCTCGGTCTCTCCCTGGGCATGACGATCGACAACCTGCCTCCGCGAAAGGACCTCGAGCGGATGCGGGAGCAGCGCGAGGCCTAGGACAGGCCTAGGAGTAGGAAAGAGTCATGAATCATCGAAAGACCGGCAGGAAGCTCGGACGCACGAGTGCCCACCGGAAGGCACTCTTCCGGAACATGGTGACGTCGCTCCTCGAGCACGAACAGATCCGCACGACCGATGCGAAGGCCAAGGAGCTGCGCGGTGTCGCGGAGAAGATGATCACCCTCGGCAAGAAGGGCACGCTCCACGCGCGCCGCAATGCCCTGCGCACGATCCGCAGCAAGGACGTCACGTCGAAGGTCTTCGACGAGCTGGCCGAGCGCTACAAGGATCGTCCGGGCGGCTACACCCGCGTGATCAAGCTGGGTCAGCGGCCCGGCGACGCGGCGCCCATGGCCATCATCGAGCTCGTCGACCGGGATCAGGCTGGCGGCGCCAGCGCGGAGGGCGAGGCCTGAGCGGCCCCCAATCCGACGCCGAAGCCGAAGCCGAAGGCGAACGGACCGAATCGCGATCCGCCGCGGTCAGCCTCGTGCTGGGCGCGGCGGTCGTCGTTCTGGCGGTGGTCGCGATCCTGCAAGTCGACGCCGGGCCCGCGCCCGTCGTGCGTGGCGCGACCGCGCCCGAGTTCGAACTCCGGGTGCTCGGCGCAGCCGAAGGCACGCTCGAGTCCCGACTCGCGCTGTCGAGTCTGCGTGGACGCGTCGTCCTCGTGAACTTCTGGGCGACCTGGTGCGAGCCCTGCGAGAGCGAGATGCCCGCGATGGAGCGGCTCTACGTGGCGCTGCCTCGGGACGACTTCGAACTCGTCGCGGTCGCGATCGACGACGAAGAGGGCGTCGTCGAGGCCTTCCAGGACGAGTACCAGCTCTCGTTTCCGATCGTGCTGGACCTCGACCAGGCCGTCTATCAGTCGTACCAGACGATGGGCGTGCCCGAGTCGCTCCTGATCGACCGCGACGGGCACGTCGTCGAGCGCTATGTCGGGCCCCGGGAATGGGACGCCCGGGAGCACGTCGCGCGACTCGCCGGCCTGATCGCGGGCGAGGGCGCTTGAGCAGCGACGGTCGAGGGCAACCCGGGGTGGGGGACGTGCCCCGCCGGCCGCTCGAGCGCCCTGGAACGAGCCCTTTGGGGGTGAATTCGGTACCCTGCCGCCCGACCGACGATTCACGCACGCTCGGGTGAGCGGGGTGGAGCGCGCCTCGTTCGCCTGATGGACGACGGAACGAGCGGAATCCGCGGGGGAAACCCAGCGTTTTCGGCTCCGCGCCTCGCCGCGAATCCGAGTGAAGGGGGAGTGGGTGAGGGCGGTTGGCCTGGGTACGCTGATCATCGCGGCGCTCGCGATGACGGCGCTGCTCGATCGAGACAGCGGTGTAGGGATCTGGCTCGAGCTCCGCGATGACCTCGCGAGTGCCTCGGCTCGGGTCGACGTGCTCGTCGCGCAGAACGACTCGCTCCAGCGCGAGATCGAGCTGCTCGAGGCGGACCCGACCGCGATCGATCGTGCGATCCGGGAAGAGATGGACCTGGCGCTGCCGGGCGAAGTCGTGGTCCGATTCGTGCCCGACGCGTCCCCGGCGTCGACGACTGGAGAAGACGGCCCGTGAAAGAGGCCCTGCGGACAGAAATCGAGAACGCGCTGCGTGCGTTGCTGGACGACGCCGGGGATGCGGATCCGCTCCCGGATTTCGCGATCGAGGTGCCCCGCCAGAAGGACCACGGCGACTACTCGTGCAATGCGGCCATGCTCCTCGCGAAGCGCCTGAAGAAGAAGCCGCGGGACATCGCCGAGGACCTCGAGGCGCGCATCGGCGACGGCGGTGGGACCGTCGCCCGTCTCGAGGTCGCGGGTCCCGGTTTCCTGAACGTGAAGCTCGCCGAGTCCGGTTGGCAGGATCTGCTCCACGACATCATCGAGGCGGGCGATCGCTACGGGCAATCCGAGTCCGCGGAGGTCGTCGCGGCGAAGACCGGTGAGGCCGCGCCGCGCGTCCAGGTCGAGTTCGTGTCCGCCAACCCGACCGGCCCGCTCTCCACGGGTCACGGTCGCCAGGGCATCCTCGGCGACTGCATCGCGAGGCTCCTCGAAGCGACCGGCTGGGACGTGACGCGGGAGTACTACTTCAACGACGGCGGACGGCAGATGCGCGTCCTCGGCGATTCCGTCAAGGCGCGGTATCTCGAGAGCCTCGGCCTCGCGGCACCGCCGCCGGCGAGCGCCCTCGAGGATCCCGAGAAGCGCTGGGTCGACGAGGTCGACGGATTGCCGGTGGCCTTCCCCAAGGACGGCTATCAGGGCGACTACATCGCCGGCATCGCCGCGGCTCTCCGCGAAGCCGAAGGCGAGGGCCTGGTCGACGAGCCCGGTGAAGGGCGGTTTCGGGACGAGGCTCAGCGCGTGATCTTCGAGGACATCGAAGGCACCCTCGGCCGGATCGGCATCCACTTCGACGTGTACTACAACGAGCGCAGCCTCTACGACGAGGGCAAGCTCGAAGAAGCGATCACGGACTTGCGGAGCGCTGGCCTCATCTACGACTCGGAAGGGGCCGTCTGGTTCAAGGCGACCGAGCGTGGGCTCGACCGCGACCGCGTGGTGATCAAGAGCTCCGGCGAGCCGACCTACCTCATGCCGGACATCGCCTATCACCGCGAGAAGTTCCGGCGCGGCTTCGACCGCGTGATCGACGTCCAGGGCGCCGACCACATCGAGCAGTTCCCCTTCGTGCGCGAAGCGACCGACGTGCTCGGTGTCGACGGCGACTGCGTCGAACTCGTGATGCATCAGTTCGTGACGATCACGAGCGGCGGCGAGCGCGTGAAGCAGTCGACCCGGAAGGCGACCTTCGTGACCGTCGACGAGCTGGTCGACGACGTCGGCGCGGACGTGTTCCGCTTCTTCATGATCGAACGCAAGCCCGAGGGCCACCTCGACTTCGACCTCGACCTGGCGAAGGACAAGAACTGGCGGAAGAACCCCGCCTACTATGTCCAATACGCCCATGCGCGGACGCACGGGATCGAACGCAAGGCCGGAGAAGAAGGCGTCGCGATGCCCACGGCCCGGAACTTCGACGCGGGTCGCCTCGCGTTGGAAGAGGAGATCGAGCTCGTGAAGAAGCTCGCGACCTTCCCGGAGGTCGTTGCGAACGCCGCCGCGAGCCGCGAGCCGCACCACATCGCCTACTACCTGCGCGAAGTCGCGGGGCTCTGGAATCCGTACCTCCAGGACGGGGATCGCCACCGCGTCCTGTCGGAGGACGAGGGCCTGACCGCCGCAAGACTGGGCCTCGCCCTCGCGATCCGAAACGTCCTCGCCAGCGGCCTCGCGCTGCTCGGCATCGGCGCGCCGGAGCGGATGTGATGGCGGCCCCGCGCGGACGCAGCGCGCTCCGACCGAGGGGCGTCGTGCGCGCGGTGGGGCGTCTGATCGGCCTCGTGGTGATCGGATTCACGGTCGGCCTCGTGTTCGGGCTCGTGACCGAAGAGCCGGAGCTCCTGGCGCGACACCTGGGCGGCGAGAGCGAGGCGGTCGCCCTGCGCGAGGCGGACGCGAGCGCCGATCCGGAGACCGGCGCGTCGGAAGCGGCGCCGGCGGAGTACACGGCCGCGGCGACCTCGACGCGCCCGCTCGTCGAGCCCATGGAGCGGGAGAACACACAAGCGCTTCCGACGGTCGCCGCGCAGCCGGAGCCGAGCCCGGCGGCGGCATCTCCGAGTGCCGCCGCCGTGCGCGAGGCGCCGGTCGCCGCGCGGGTCGAAGCGCCCGCGAGCGCGCGCGAGTCCGCGGCACGATCGACCACCGACGAGTCCGCCGCTCCGCGCGCGATCAACACGCGCCCCTGGGCGATCCAGGTGGGCGCCTTCTCCGAGCGCCGCGCCGCTCGCCGACTCGCGGAAGCGCTGCGCGACGAGTACCCGGTCGAAGTCCTGCCCGCGCGCCGCGAAGGCGGCCGCTGGCGCGTCCGGGTCCAGCCGATCGAGAGCGAGGCCAGGGCACGATCCCTGGCCGAAACGCTCAAGCGTGAGGAGAGTCTGCCGACCTGGGTGACACCCATGGAGGGACGCGCAGGCTGATGGCCGATTCCTCGGACGAGCAGACACTGAAGGCACCGCGACGGATCGGGGTCCTCGGTGCGAGCGGACAATTGGGCCGCTGCCTCGTTCGGCAGATCGAGTCGGCGCCGGATCTCGCGCTCGCCTTCGCGCTCACCCGCGCCGAGCTCGACCTCTCGGACGAGGCGGGGTTGGCCGCCGGGATCTCAGAGGTGCTCGATGCCGCCGGAGAGGCCGCGCCCGAGGTGGTGGTGAACGCCGCGGCGTTCACCAAAGTCGATGCGTGCGAGACCGAGCAGGCCCTGGCCTATCAAACGAACGCGCTGGCGCCCGGGGAGTGGGCGCGCCAGCTGGCCGAGCGCTCCCTTCGATTCATCCACGTCTCGACCGACTACGTGTTCCCGGGCGACGGCACGATCCCGTACCGCGAGGGCGACGCCACCGAGCCGCGGACCGTCTACGGCGCGAGCAAACGCGCCGGGGAGGTCGCCGTCCTCGGGAACGCCCCGGACGCCCTCATCGTGCGCACGAGCTGGGTCTTCGGCCCGGGGCGCAACTTCCCCCTCGCGATCCTCGACCAGGCGCAGAAGCGCCGGGATGGCGAGGTCGAGGGACCGCTCACGGTGGTCGAGGACCAGCGCGGCGCGCCGACCTTCGCGGAGGATCTGGCGTTCGCGCTCCTCGCGATCGCGCGTCAGAGCGACGAGGAGTGGGGCGGGGGACTCCTCCACCTGCGCAATGGCGGTGAGACGACCTGGTTCGAGTTCGCGCGGGAGATCCTTCACCAGACCGGGTTCGAGGGCATCGCGATCGAGCCCATCTCGACCGAGACCCTCGGACTGCCGGCCGCCCGGCCCGCCTTCTCCGTCCTGGACTGCAGCTGGGCCGAGTCCAAGGGAATCACGATGCCTTCGTGGAAGGACGCGCTCAGCCGCTATCTTGCCGGCCCCGATTGTCCGTACGATGTGACGGTTCCCGTCACGAGCCCTTCGGAGAGCCTCCTCGAAGCGCTGCCGGACCCCACACACCCGTCCGAGTCCGACCCGAAAGGGCTCTCCCGATGAGCGTCGATCAATCGCGCATTCGCAATTTCTGCATCATTGCGCACATCGATCACGGCAAGAGCACCCTTGCCGATCGGTTGCTCGACGTCACGAATTCGATCACCGAGCGCGAGAAGAAGGATCAGTTCCTCGACAACATGGAGCTCGAGCGCGAGCGCGGGATCACGATCAAGGCCCAGACCGCGCGAATGAACTTCGTGGCGGCGGACGGCGAGGAGTACGTCCTCAACCTGATCGACACGCCCGGCCACGTCGACTTCTCCTACGAGGTGTCTCGGGCGCTCGCCGCGTGTGAGGGCGCGCTGCTGATCGTCGACGCCGCCCAGGGCATCGAGGCCCAGACCCTCGCGAACGCGTACCTCGCGGTCGACGCGAACCTCGAGCTGATTCCGGTCATCAACAAGATCGACCTCCCGAGCGCGGACCCCGACCGCGTCGCGCAGGAGGTCGAGGACATCGTCGGGCTCGATGCCGAGGATTGTCTGCCGGTCTCCGCGAAGACGGGGCAGGGTGTCGAGGCGGTCTTGCAGGCGATCGTCGACACCGTGCCGCCGCCCGAAGGCGACCGCGAAGCGCCCGCCCAGGCGCTGGTCTTCGATGCCTGGTTCGACTCGTACGTCGGCGCGGTGATGCTCGTGCGGGTGATGCACGGCTCGCTGCATCGCCGCGAACGGGTGAAGTTCATGATCGCGGGGATCGAGCACGAGATCACCCAGCTGAACGTGATCGATCCGAAGCCGCGCAAGGTCGAGACGCTCTCCGCCGGCGAGGTCGGCATGGTCGTCGCCGGCGTGAAGTCCCTGGCCGAGGTCCAGATCGGCGACACGATCACGACGGCGAGCGGCGGCGCGGCCGAGCCTCTCGAAGGCTTCCAGGAAGTGAAGCCGATGGTCTTCTCGGGGCTCTATCCCGTCGACGCCGAAGACTACGAGGACCTGAAGGCCGCGCTCGAGAAGCTCGAGCTGAACGACTCGTCCTTCTCGTACGAGCCGGAGACCAGCGCGGCCCTCGGCTTCGGCTTCCGGTGCGGCTTCCTGGGATTCCTGCACGCGGAGATCGTGCAGGAGCGCCTCGAGCGCGAGTACGACCTGAACTTGATCACGACGGCGCCGACGGTTCGGTACAAGGTCGTGCCCAAGGACGGGGAGCCCTTCGAGATCGAGACCCCGGCGGCGTTGCCCGAGGTCCAGGACATCCAGCAGATCGAGGAGCCCGTCGTACTCGCCACGATCCACGTGCCCTCGGATCACCTCGGTGCGGTGCTCGGACTGTGTCAGGATCGCCGGGGCATCCAGAAGGACATGGGCGTCCACGGCAATCGCGTGCAGGTCCGCTACGAGCTACCCCTGAACGAGATCGTGACCGACTTCCACGACAAGCTGAAGAGCGCGACCCGCGGGTACGGCTCCTTCGACTACGAGCTGGTGGGCTTCCGGCCGGCCGCGCTCCAGAAGCTCGACGTGCTGGTGAACGGAGATCCCGTCGACGCCCTCTCACTCATCGTGCACAAGGACAAGGCCTTCAATCGGGGCTCGGAGCTCACGAAGAAGCTCAAGGAGTTCATCCCGCGCCAGCAGTTCCCGATCGCGATCCAGGCGGCGATCGGTAGCCGGGTGATCGCGCGCACGACCGTCCGCGCCGTCCGCAAGAACGTCATCGCCAAGTGCTACGGCGGCGACATCTCCCGGAAGCGGAAGCTGCTCGAGAAACAGAAGGCCGGAAAGAAGCGCATGAAGATGGTGGGCAGCGTCGAGATTCCGCAGGAGGCGTTCCTCGCCGCGCTGCGCCTGGGAGACGACTAGTGTCGGACGAATCGAGCGGCCTTTCCGGCGGAGAGGAAGAGCTTCCGCCGGAGGCGTCGACCGTCGACTCGATCGTCGAGCAGATGGTGACGCTCGTGATCGCCGTCGCGATCGCGCTCCTGATCCGTCAGGTCCTGATCGAGCCCTTCCGGATCCCGTCGGGCTCGATGTATCCCACGCTCCTGATGGGCGACCACCTCTTCGTGAACAAGCTCTCCTACGGCCCGCGGATCCCGTTTACGGACCTGCGCCTGCCCGGGCTGCGTGAGCCTGAGCGCGGGGACATCGTCGTGTTCGAGGTCGCCCGGCCGATGCAGCGGGGCAAGCCGGACACGATGGCCGTCGACCGAGCGCCCGCGGGCTCGCGCAGCGAGGACTTCGTGAAGCGGCTGGTCGGGCTGCCGGGGGACGAGATCTCCTGGCGCCATGGTCAGGTCTTCGTGAACGGTGAGCCGCTTCCGATGGCGAGGGTGCCGGGGGGTTGGACGGACTCCGCGAGCGGCATGCACTTCGACCGGAGCGAGGAAGACCTCGGCGCGTGTCGGCACTCGGTGCTCTATCACCCAGATCCGCGGCGCGCCGCCCTCAAGCGCGGTGGGCCGATCATCGTCGAGCCCGGTCGCTACTTCATGATGGGCGACAACCGGGACAACTCGAAGGACAGCCGCGAGTGGGGCACGGTCCGTCTCGAGGAGCTCAAGGGTCCCGCCTTCATCCTCTACTGGTCCTGGGACGTGAACGGCAACATGCTCTCGTTCTTCAACCCGGTGAACTGGATCACCGCAGAGAAGCGCTGGGACCGCGTCTTCCAGGACCTGGACTGCGACCCCGTTTCCCCGGCGGCCGCCGGCTGATCGAGGGTCGCCCGGGGGCGCCCGGCAGGGGCCGCGCAGAGGGCTGGCAAGCGGCTCCGGGTTTCGCCGATTTCCCGTCCAGGGCGGATTGAAAGGCCCGGTCGCCGCGGTACTCTCTCGCGCGATCCAGATGCTCCTTTAAACCCGTCCAGTGAGTCGGGGAAGGACGAGGCCACGATGACGCCCCCCGCCGCTTCCGGCGAGACGCCCCAGCAGGCGCTCGCTGGCGAACCCGCACGCACGCTCCAGTCGGAGGATACGCGCACGCTCCCGCCCGAATCCGGGCGGTCCGAGCGTGTCGTCCTGGACGACGAAGCGATCCGCCGAGCGCTGATGCGCATCGCGCACGAGATCGTCGAGAGCAGCGACGGGACCGACCGGCTCTACCTCGTCGCGATCCCGAACAGCGGCGTCCCCCTCGGCCGACTCCTCGTCGACAACCTCGAGAGCCTGACCGGCGATCGCCCGCCCCTCGGCATCCTCGACACGACGCTCTACCGCGACGACCTCTCGATCCGCGGCGCCCGGCCGCAGCTCCGGAAGACCGAGATGCCTTCGTCCGTCGACGACCGCGTCGTGGTCCTCGTCGAGGACGTCGTGAGCACGGGGGCCACGATCCGGGCCGGGATGGACGCGCTCATGGACTTCGGCCGACCGTCCCACGTCCGCGTCGTCGCCCTGGTCGACCGCGGTCACCGCGAGCTCCCGATCAAGATCGACTACGTCGGCAAGAACATCCCGACGCAGCCGGGCGACAAGGTCGTCCTTTATACAGAGGGGGAGGGGGGTGATGGCTTCGTCGCCTCGGAGGAGATCGGGGCGTTGCAGGTGTCCGTTCGCGAAGCCGACGCGGAGCCGGGGGTGTCCGTGCGCGAAGTGGATGCGGGGTCTGGTGAAGGTGGGGGGGCGAGTTCATGATCGGGCGAGACATCCTCGGGATCGAAGACCTGTCCCGGGAAGACATCGAGACGATCCTCGAGACCGCCGAGCGCATGCAGGAGATCGGCGCGCGCGAGGTCAAGAAGGTGCCGACCCTGCGCGGTCGGACCCAGATCAATCTCTTCTTCGAGCCGTCGACCCGCACGCAGACGAGCTTCGAGATCGCCGGCAAGCGGCTCGCTGCGGACGTCGTCAACTTCAGCGTCTCGAGCTCGAGCGTGACGAAACGGGAGACGCTGCTCGATACGGCCAAGACCCTCGACGCGATGGATCCCGACGTCGTCGTGGTGCGTCACAAGGTCGCCGGCGTGCCCCATCGTCTCGCGGAGGTGCTCCAGGCGCCGGTGATCAACGCCGGCGACGGTGCCCACGAACATCCATCGCAGGCGCTCCTCGACATGCTGACCGTGCGCGAGGAGAAGGGGCACATCGAGGGGCTCACGGTCACGATCGTCGGTGACATTGCCCATAGCCGCGTCGCCCGCTCGAACATCTACGGCTTCCGCAAGCTCGGCGCAGAGGTCCGGGTCGCCGGTCCGCCGACGATGCTCCCCGCGGAGATCGAGCAGCTCGGCGTGAAGGCGTACACGAACCTGCGCGAGGCGATCGAAGGCGCGGACGTCGTGATGGCCCTTCGGATCCAGATGGAGCGCCTCGAGGGCGCGTGCTTCCCGAGCGTGCGCGAGTACGCGGCGACCTTCGGCCTCGATCGCGCCAAGCTGCGCTTCGCGAAGGAGGACGCGATCGTCATGCACCCGGGACCGGTGAACCGCGGCGTCGAGCTCGCGCACGAGCTCGCGGACCACCGCCCGAGCGTGATCCTCGACCAGGTGCGCAACGGCGTCGCGCTGCGCATGGCGCTCCTCTACCTCGTGTCCGGTCGGGGAGGCGCGTCGGCATGAGTCGCATGATCGTCCGCAACGGACGCCTGCTCGACCCGAGTCGAGACCTCGATCTCGGGGCCGGCAGCGCTTCGCTCCTGATCGAAGACGGCCGGATCGTGGCCCTCGCCACGGACGGGGAGGCGATCCCGGAAGAGGGCGCCGAGGTCGTCGACGCGGAGGGGGCGTGGATCGTGCCCGGTCTCGTCGACGTGCACGCGCACCTGCGCGAGCCCGGGCAGGAGTACAAGGAAGACCTCGCGAGCGGCGGGACCGCCGCGGTCGCCGGTGGCTTCACCCAGGTCGCCTGCATGGCGAACACCGATCCGGTGAACGACGACCCGTCGGTCACGAAGTACATCCTCGACCGCGCCGAGAAGGAGTCGCCCGCGAAGATCCGCGTGATCGCCGCGGCGACCCGCGGTCTGCGAGGCGAGGTCATGACCGAGATGATGGCCCTGCGCGAGGCCGGGGCGATCGCCTTCAGCGACGACGGCGCGACGATCATGGATGCCGGCGTGATGCGCCGGGTCCTCGAGTATTCGAAGATGGCCAATGCACCGGTTGTCGTGCACGCCGAGGACTGCGCGCTCCGCGCCGGCGGCGTCGTGAACGAGGGGTCGGTCGCGACGCGACTGGGTCTGCCCGGGAACCCGGCGGCTGCCGAGGAGATCATGGTCGCGCGGGACATCCGTCTCGCGTCGCTCACCGGGGCCCATCTCCACGTCGCGCACGTCTCCACCGCGGGCGCGGTCCACATGATCCGCAAGGCGCGCGACGCCGGGCTGCGAGTGACGGCGGAAGTCACGCCCCATCACCTCACCTTGACCGACGAAGCGACCGAGGGCTTCGACACGAGCACCCGGGTCGCGCCGCCGCTGCGCTCCGCGGCGGACATCGAGAGCCTCCGGGCCGGCCTCGCCGAGGGCGTGATCGACGTGATCGCGACGGACCATGCCCCGCACGCGACCTATGAAAAAGAAGTCGAGTTCACCGAGGCGCCCCCCGGCATGCTCGGTCTCGAGACGGCCGTCTCGGTCAGCCTCGCGCTCGTGCGCGACAACACGCTCTCGCCCCTCGAGTTCGTGCGGCGAATGTCGACGAACGGCGCGAAGGTCCTCGGTCTCGAGGGCGGCACGTTCCGCGAAGGCGCCCCCGGCGACGTCGCGCTGATCGACCCCGAACGCGAGTGGACCTACGACCCCGCGCAGGGCTTCTCCAAGAGCCGCAACTCACCCTGGGCGGGCGAACGATTCACTGGCCGCGTGACGGCGACGATCGTCGACGGCCGCCTCGTCTACCACATCGACCGTGGAGTCCTGATCCGATGACATCGCCTGCATCTTCCCTGACGGTCGACGATCTGCTGGGTCGCGAGTCTCGGCCGGCCGCGCTCGCCCTCGCCGACGGGACGATCCATCGCGGACGCGCCTTCGGCGCGCGCACGGTCACCAGTGGCGAGGTCGTCTTCAACACGAGCATCACCGGCTACCAGGAGATCGCGACCGATCCGTCCTACGCGGGGCAGATCGTGACGATGACCTACACGCAGATCGGCAACGTCGGCGTGAACGAGATGGACGACGAGGCGCGGCAGCCCTTCCTGTCGGGTTTCGTCGTGAAGGAGCTCTTCGACACGCCCTCGAACTACCGGTCCCAGGGCGACCTCGACGCGAAGCTGTCGGAGGCCGAGATCCCGGGTCTCGCCGGGATCGACACTCGCGCGTTGGTGCGGCGGATCCGGGACGGGGGGGCGCAGGTCGGCGTGCTCTCGACCGACCCGGACGTGCAGGACGCGGCGGAGCTCGTCGAGCGCGCACGCAAGGCGCCCGGGCTCGACGGCGTCGACTGGGTCGCGAACGTCACGACGCCCGAGCGCTACGACTTCGCCGAGGGCGCCTGGGCCGGCGTCGACGGACAGCTGCCGCGAGCCGAGCGGCCGGACAAGCTCCTCAAGATCGTCGCCTACGACTTCGGGGTGAAGCGGAACATCCTGCGGTTGCTGGTCGAGCAGGGCTTCGACGTGACCGTCGTTCCGGCCACCACGCCGGCCGCGGAGGTGCTCGCGTTGAACCCGGACGGCATCTTCCTCTCGAACGGTCCGGGTGATCCGGCGGCGGTCGAGGGCGTCCAGCCGATCGTGCGAGAGCTCGCGCAGCAGAAGCCGGTCTTCGGCATCTGTCTCGGGCATCAGATTCTCGGGCTCGCCCTCGGCGGCAGCACGCGCAAGCTCAAGTTCGGGCATCACGGCGGCAACCAGCCGGGCAAGGACCTCGCGACGGGCAAGGTCGCGATCTGCGCCGAGAACCACGGCTACGCGGTCGAGGCCGAGAGCCTTCGCGCGGCCGGCGAACCCGTCACGATCACGCACATCAACCTGAACGACGAGACCGTCGAGGGGCTGGCCCACGAGGCGAAGCCGCTCTTCTCGGTCCAGTACCACCCCGAGGCCTCGCCGGGCCCGCACGACGCCGCCTACTTCTTCACACGCTTCCGCGAGATGGTGGAGCGGAGCGCCGCCGGTGAGAACGTGACCGGCGCACAGATCTGCGGCGCCGCGTCCGCCGCCTGAATCGAATCGCAATCGCGCCTCCTCTCCAGATCGAGAGGTGGAGCGTCCATCGGAGTCCACGTGCCGCGAAGAGACGACATCCACAAGATCCTGGTGATCGGGTCCGGCCCGATCGTGATCGGCCAGGCGTGCGAGTTCGACTACTCGGGAACCCAGGCGTGCAAGGCCCTGCGCGAAGAGGGCTACGCGGTCGTTCTCCTGAACTCGAACCCGGCGACGATCATGACCGACCCGGAGACGGCGGATCGCACCTACGTCGAGCCCATGACCGTCGCGTCGGTCGAGCAGATCATCGCCGCGGAGCGCCCCGACGCGCTGCTCCCGACGATCGGTGGACAGACCGCGCTCAATCTGGCGATCGATCTCGCCGAGGCCGGGGTGCTCGACGAATACGAAGTGCAGATGATCGGCGCGAACCTCGAGGCCATCAACAAGGCGGAGGATCGCCAGCTCTTCCGGGCTGCGATGGACCGGATCGGGCTCGAGATGCCCGCCTCCGGCATCGCGACCTCGGTCGAGGAGGCGCGCGAGATCCAGAAGACGACGGGCCTGCCCACGATCATCCGGCCGAGCTTCACGATGGGCGGCTCCGGCGGCGGCATCTGCGAGAAGATGGAGGACTTCGATCGGATGGCGCAGTGGGCCCTCGATCAGTCCCCCACGAACCAGATCCTCGTCGAGCAGTCCGTCGTCGGATGGAAGGAATACGAGCTCGAGGTGATGCGCGACAACGCGGACAACGTCGTCATCATCTGCTCGATCGAGAACTTCGACGCGATGGGCGTGCATACCGGCGACTCGATCACCGTCGCCCCGGCCCAGACCCTTACCGACCGCGAATACCAGGAGATGCGCGACGCGGCGGTCGCGATCATGCGCGAGATTGGCGTCGACACCGGCGGCTCGAACGTGCAGTTCGGCGTGAACCCCGAGAACGGCGCGCTGATCGTGGTCGAGATGAACCCGCGCGTGTCGCGCTCGTCGGCTCTCGCCTCGAAGGCGACGGGCTTCCCGATCGCGAAGATCGCCGCCAAGCTCGCCGTCGGGTACAGCCTCGACGAGATCCGCAACGACATCACGAAGGAGACCCCGGCCTCCTTCGAGCCCTCGATCGACTACGTCGTCACGAAGATCCCGCGCTTCACCTTCGAGAAATTCCCGTTGACGGACTCCGAGCTCACGACCCAGATGAAGTCGGTGGGTGAGGTGATGGCGATCGGAAGAACCTTCAAGGAGAGCTTCCAGAAGGCGATCCGATCCCTCGAGATCGGGCATGCCGGGTTCGACCCGCCGGAGCTCGCGGAAGGCGAGGCCGGCGAACGCCAGCTCTGGGCGCAGATCGACACCCCACGCCCCGGTCGCCCCTGGGCGATCGTGGAAGCGTTCCGGCGCGGTGCGACCGTCGAGGAGATCTTCGATCGCACGAAGATCGACCCGTGGTTCCTACGCAACCTCGAGGAGATCGCGGTCGCCGAGAAGCGACTCGCCGAGGCGCCGGAGAGCGAGCGCGACGCGATGCTGCGGCCGGCCAAGCAGCTCGGATTCTCGGACGCACGCCTCGGCGCGCTCTGGGGAACGAGCGAGCGCGACGTGCGGGCCCAGCGCCATCGCGCCGGCGTCCGCCCGGTCTACAAACGGGTCGACACCTGCGCTGCGGAGTTCGTCGCGCACACGCCGTACCTCTACTCGACCTACGAAGAAGAGTGCGAGGCGGACACGACCGATCGCAAGAAGATCATGATCCTCGGCGGCGGGCCCAACCGGATCGGCCAGGGGATCGAGTTCGACTATTGCTGCGTCCACGCGGTCTTCGCCCTGCGCGAGGCCGGCTTCGAGACGATCATGGTCAATTGCAACCCCGAGACCGTTTCGACCGACTACGACACCAGCGATCGCCTCTACTTCGAGCCGCTCACCCTCGAGGACGTGCTCGAGATCATCGAGCGCGAGCAGCCCCACGGCGTGATCGTGCAATTCGGCGGGCAGACCCCCCTCAAGCTCGCGGTGGCCCTCGAAGAGGCCGGCGCACCGATCATCGGCACGAGCCCCGACGCGATCGATCGCGCCGAGAACCGCGAGCGCTTCGACGAGCTGCTCGAACAGCTCGGTCTCGTCCGGCCCGAGGGCGACGTCGCCCGAAGCGCCGACGCGGCCGAGATCATCGCCGACCGGATCGGCTACCCGGTCCTGGTCCGCCCGTCCTACGTGCTGGGCGGCCGGGCGATGCAGATCGTCCAGAACGTGGAAGAGCTGCGCCGCTACATGCAGTTCGCGGTGCGCGCCTCCGACGAACACCCGGTCCTGATCGACCGCTTCCTGGCCGACGCGATCGAAGTCGACGTCGACGCGATCTGCGACGGCGAGCGGGTCGTCGTGGGCGGGATCATGGAGCACATCGAAGAGGCGGGCGTCCACTCCGGCGACAGCGCCTGCTCCCTTCCGCCTTATTCCCTGGCCCCCGAGCGGATCCAGGAGATCATCGAGGCGAGCCGCCAGCTCGCCCTCGAGATCGGCGTGCGCGGACTCATGAACGTGCAGTACGCGGTCAAGGACGAGCAGGTTTACGTGATCGAGGTGAACCCCCGCGCGTCGCGGACCGTCCCCTTCGTCTCGAAGGCGATCGGCCGACCCCTCGCCAAGCTCGCGGCGCGAATCATGGGCGGCGAGACGCTCGAGGAGCTCGACTTCACGAGCGAGATCGTCCCGCCGCACTACTCGGTGAAGGAAGCGGTCTTCCCCTTCGTGAAGTTCCCGGGAGTCGACACGCTGCTCGGCCCCGAGATGAAGAGCACCGGCGAGGTCATGGGCATCGACTCGAGCTTCGGTCGCGCCTTCGCGAAGAGCCAGATCCAGTCCTTCAACAGCCTGCCGACGGAGGGCGGCTACGTGCTGGTCTCGGTGCGGACGGATGAACACCAGCGTGTGTTCCAGCCGATCAAGACCCTGGTCGACGAGGGCTTCAAGGTCCTCGCGACCCGCGGCACTGCCGAGACGCTCGCGCGCCTCGGCATCGACGCCGAGGTGATCAACAAGGTGCACGAAGGCTCGCCGCACACGGCCGATCGCATCGAGAGCGGCGACGTGGCGCTCGTCATCAACACGACGAACTCGGACCCGAAGTCGATCGAGGATTCGAAGTCCCTGCGCCGCGCCGCCCTGCTCGCGGGCGTGCCGTACTGCACGACGCTCGCGGCGGCGCGCGCCTCGGCGGACGCGATTGCCGCGCTCCGCGCCGAATCGATCGGCGTGCGATCGCTCCAGCAGATCCACGAGGCGGTTTAGGCAGCGGTCGCTGGATTCGCTTTTTCTTCGCCTCGCTTGTACTCTGGGCGCGTCCTCCCCGGAGCCCGCTCGTCGATGTCCGAGACCCTGCATGACCAGATCGAGGCGCTGCACGGTGCGGTCGTAGCGCTCGGGCGGGCGGAGGAGCGCGCGGATGCGGAACGGCCGGCCGCGCCGGACGCGGAAGAGGCAGCGGCGAAGCGACTCGGGCAGGTGCTCGGACGTTCGCTGCCGAAGGAGCTGCGGGCACGGCTCCAGAAGGTCGAGACGAGGCTCGCGGCCCGGAAGCCCGGCAAGCCGCGCAAGGATGCCGGTCGTGAGCTGCTCGAGCTCGTCGATCCGCTCGGACGCGCTGGCTGGGCGGACGAGCTGCTCGGCAAATCCTTGGCGGCGCTGCCCGGGGTCGGCCCGAAGAAGGCCGAAGGCTTCGCGCGCCGCGGCCTCGAACGCGTGAGCGATCTGCTCTTCTGGCTGCCGGCGCGCTACGAGGATCGCCGGCAGGTGCTCTCGGTCGGGGACCTGAAGGTCGGTCAGACCGCGACCTTCGTGGCCGAGGTGAAGGTCGTCGACTGGGTGCCGACCCGGCGCGGTGGACGCTTCGGGAAGATCTTCCAGGCCGTCGTGGGCGACGACGACGCGATCGTGACGCTGAAGTGGTTCCGGGGAGGGGAGTCGATCGCGAACTCCGTGAGGAAGGGCCGCCGATTGCTCGTGAGTGGCGAGGTCAAGCGCTACCGCTTCTCGAAGGAGCTCGTGCATCCGGACGTCGAGGTCCTGAAGGACGCGACGGACGCCGCCGAGGAAGGCGAGACGCCGAAGCCGACGAAGCCGGAGACGCGCGGCGACGACGACGCGCTCGGGCGGGTCGTGCCGGTCTATGCGGCGCCGGAGGGCATGAACCCGCGGACCCTGCGCCGGTTGATCGGTCAAGCCGTCGACGCCTACAGCGATCTCGTCCAGGGCCACCTCCCGTCGGACGTCGTCGACGCACGGGGACTCCCGAGCGTCGCGGTCGCGCTGCGGGCACTCCATCGCCCCGAGTCGGACGTCGACGTCGAGCAGTATGCGGCCTTCGCGTCTCCGGCCCACGAACGATTGGTGATGGAAGAGCTGTACCTGCTCGAGCTCGGCCTCGCGATGCGGCGGGCGAAGACGAGTCGACGGCCCGGAGTGGCGATCGATTCGGAGCGTCCCGAGTCGCGAACGGCGGCGAAGGCGCTGCCGTGGAAGCTCACCGGAGCGCAGCGGCGCGTCATCGGCGAGATCCTCGGCGATCTCGGCCGGCCGCATCCGATGAACAGGCTCGTGCAGGGCGACGTTGGCAGCGGCAAGACGGCGGTCGCCATGTTGTCGGCCGTCGCGGTCGCGGCTTGCGGCGGTCAGACCGCGCTGATGGCTCCGACCGAGCTCCTCGCCGAGCAGCACTACCGGACGCTCACCAAGATGGTCGAGAGCGGGGGCGGGGCGATCCCGCTCCGCGTCGGGTTGTTGACGGCGTCGCTCCCGCGCGCGGAGATCAAGCAGGTGAGAGGCCTGCTCGCGATGGGAGAGATGGACCTCGTAGTCGGGACCCATGCGCTGGTCGCCGGCGAGATCGCCTTCAAGGACCTCGTCCTCTCGATCGTCGACGAGCAACACCGATTCGGTGTGATGCAGCGCGCCGCGCTGTCGTCGGCCCGCCCCGACGGACGCTTCCCCCATCGCATGGTCATGACCGCCACGCCGATCCCGCGGAGCCTCGCGATGACGTTGTATGGCGAGCTCGATCTCTCCGTGATCGACGAGCTGCCGCCGGGTCGCAAGCCGATCGAGACGATCCTGCTGCGTTCGGGGGAGGGGCAGCGCGTGATGGACCTGATCCGCGAGACCCTCGACCGGAACGAGCAGGTCTACGTCGTCTATCCGCTCGTCGAGGAGAGCGAGAAGATGGATCTGCGCTCGGCGATCGACTCCGCCGAGTCGATCGGCCGCGCGTTCCCGAGCCATCGCATCGACCTGGTCCACGGCCGTCTCGACGCCGCGGAGCGTCACGCGGCGATGGAGCGCTTCGCGACCGGCGGGTCGTCGATTCTGGTCGCCACGACGGTGATCGAAGTGGGCGTCGATGTGCCCCAGGCGACCCTCATGGTGATCGAGCACGCCGAGCGCTTCGGGCTGGCTCAGCTCCACCAGCTGCGCGGACGCGTGGGCCGGGGCGGGGCCAAGGGCCGTTGTGTGCTCGTCGCTCGGGGGAGCAGCGAGAAGAGCGAGCAGCGCCTGCGCGCGATGACCCGGACGACGGACGGCTTCAAGATCGCGGATGCGGACCTCGACATCCGGGGCCCCGGCGACTTCCTGGGCACCCGCCAGAGCGGCCACATGCCCGAGCTGCGAATCGCGGACCTGCTCCGGGACACGCTGCTCGTCGCGACCGCGCGGAACATCGCGCGGCGCGAGGTCGACGGGGACCCGACACTCCAGCGTGTCCCGGCGACGCGGCGGGCGGTGCGCGAGCGTTGGGGGAGTCGGATCGATCTGTCGGGGGTGGGCTGAGTCGCGCCTCAGACGCTCAAGCTTGACGCTCGTCCGGCCGTTCCCTAATAACAGCCGCCATGAACGAGTTCACGAACCACGCCAGCCGCAGCCTTCTCGGGCTCCTCGCGCTCCTGCTCCTTATCGGGGCGGGCGGGGCTGCCTAGCGTCTGGCTGAACCAGAAGGTTCGAGAACGACGAAGCCCCTCCCGCCTGACCGGCCGGAGGGGCTTCGTCGTTTCCGATCTCTGTCTTCGCGCTGACGGGCGCGAGGACGGGGCGATCGACGAAGCCAGCGCGAATCGCGCGCTCTCCGACCGGCCAGGCAGGGCGGGACAGGAGAGGAACGATGGATTCGCCTAGCGAACGAGACAGAGAACGAAGAGGCGGACAGCGTCCGGCCGGCAACCGGCCGAACGTGATGCCCCACGAACGATATCAGCCCTTCGTGCGCTTCGATCTGCCGGATCGGACCTGGCCCGAGCGCGTGCTCGAGCGAGCGCCGCGCTGGTGCAGCGTCGACCTTCGGGACGGGAACCAGGCGCTCGTCGAGCCGATGGGCTGGGAGCGCAAGATCCGCCTCTTCGAGTCCCTGGTGGCGGCGGGCTTCCGCGAGATCGAGGTGGGCTTCCCGGCCGCGTCGCAGACCGACTTCGACTTCGTCCGCCGGTTGATCGACGAGGAGCGGATCCCCGAGGACGTGACGCTCCAGGTCCTGGTGCAGTGTCGCGAGGATCTGATCGAGCGCACCTTCGAGGCGATCGAGGGCGCGCCCGCGTCCATCGTGCACTTCTACAACTCGACGTCGCCGATCCAGCGCCGAGTCGTCTTCCGGGAGGACCGCGCGGGGATCACGAAGATCGCCGTCGACGCGGCCAGGCGCGTGAAGGCCGCGGCGGACGCGCGCCCGAACGACGACATCCGCTTCGAGTACTCCCCGGAGAGCTACTCGTCGACGGAGCTCGAGTATGCGGTCGAGATCAGCGAGGCGGTGATGGACGTGATCGAGCCCGATCACGCGCGGCCCGTGATCCTGAACCTGCCGGCGACGGTCGAGGTCGCGACGCCGAACGTCTACGCGGACTCGATCGAGCTCTTCTGTCGCAGTCTGACGGATCGCAACGCGGCGATCGTGAGCGTGCACCCCCACAACGATCGAGGGTGCGCGGTCGCCGCCGCCGAGCTCGGTCTGCTGGCGGGTGCGGATCGTGTCGAAGGGACGTTGTTCGGCAACGGAGAGCGGACCGGGAACGTGGACGTGGTGACGCTGGCGCTCAACCTGATGAGCCAGGGTGTCGACCCGGAGCTCGACTTCCGGGATCTGCCCGCACTGGTCCGGAAGGTCGAGCACGCGAACCGGCTGCCGGTGCATCCCCGGCATCCCTACGCCGGGGAGCTGGTCTACACGGCGTTCTCCGGCTCCCATCAAGACGCGATCCGCAAGGGCCTCGCGGCACAGCGAGAGGACCAGGCGCCGCATTGGGCGGTGCCGTACCTGCCGGTGGATCCGGCCCACGTCGGTCGCAGCTACGAGGCAGTGATCCGGATCAACTCGCAGTCGGGCAAGGGCGGCGTCGCCTACGTCCTCGAGACCGAGCACGGCTACGCGCTGCCCCGGCGGATGCAGATCGATTTCTCGAAGATCGTGCAGGCCTGGGCCGACGCGAATGAAGAGGAGCTCGTGAGCGAGCGCGTCCGCACGCTCTTCGAGCGCACCTACGTCGACGTGGAGGGCGGACCCCGGCTGGTCGGCGAGCGCTCGATCGCGAGTCGGGACGGCAGCCAGGACGAGGTGAACGCGATCCTCGGTTGGGGCCCGGCGCGGATTCCGGTCTCGGCCACGGGCACCGGGCCGATCGACGCCTTCGTGGCAGCGCTCGGCGCGGCGCTCGGGGTCCCGCTGCGCATCGGCGACTACCACGAGCACGCGCTCGGCGCGGGCGCCGGGGCGACGGCGGTCGCCTACGTCGAGGTGGTGTTCGGTGCGGATCGGCGGCTCTTCGGCGCCGGACGGGCGCCGAGCATCGTCGACGCGAGCTTCGAGGCGGTGCTCTCGGCGGTCGCCCGGGCGGTCGAACGGGGCTGGGTCGACGTGCCGGAGGGGGTCGGCATTCGAGCCGGCATGGCGACGGCTTGATTCGAGGTGCTCGGGCGGGCGCGTGACCGGATGTGTCGCGCGTCTGCCCTACACTCGCGTGAAAGCCGGTCCCACTGCGGAGATGCCTTGCCTGATTTCCGGTTCCTTCACGCGGCCGACATCCACCTCGACAGTCCGATGCGCGGATTGGAGCGCTATCCGGACGCGCCGGTGGATGTCGTGCGGAACGCCCCGCGTCGAGCCTTCGAGAACCTGATCGAGTTCGCCCTGGACGAAGACGTTGCGTTCGTCCTGCTCGCGGGAGATCTCTACGACGGCGAATGGCGCGACTATCACACCGGGCTCTTCTTCGTTCGGCAGATGCGCCGCCTCGACGACGCCGGGATACCGGTCTTCCTGGTCTCGGGCAATCACGACGCGACGAGTCGGATCACCCGCCGACTCTCGCTGCCCGGAAACGTCAAGCACTTCCGGAGTGCTTCGCCCGAGACCGCGACGATCGAGGAACTCGGTGTCGCGATCCACGGACAGAGCTTCGCCGACCGGAGCGTCAGCGAGGACCTGTCGGCGGGCTATCCGTCGGCGGAGCCTGGGCGGCTCGACATTGGCCTGCTCCACACCTCACTCGACGGCCGAGAAGGGCACGCCGACTATGCGCCTTGCACCCTCGCAGGACTGCAGAGCCGCGACTACGACTATTGGGCGCTCGGACACGTTCACGCACGAGAAGTCGTGAGTGATGCGCCCTGGGTGGTCTTCCCCGGGAATCTCCAGGGGCGACACGTGCGCGAGATCGGGGCCAAGGGCGCGAGTCTGGTTCGGGTCGAGGGCGGACGGATCGTCGACGTGAGCCACCGTTCGCTCGACGTCTTGCGGTGGGCGCACGTCCGGATCGACCTGGAGGATGCCGAGGACGGCGAAGGGGCCATCGAGCGCGCGCGAGAGTGCCTGGAGCTCGAAGCTGAGCGAGCGGAGGGCAGGCTCGTGGCTGCGCGTGTCGCCTTGTGCGGGAGAACGGCTGCTCACGCCGAGCTCACGGGTGATGTGGAGCGTTGGCAGACCGAGCTCCGCGAAGTCGCGTCGCGGATCGGGGGCGAAGGAGTCTGGATCGAGCGCATCTCCTTCGAGACCGCGAGTCCGGTCGACTTCGACTCCGTCGTAGGTCGTGGCGACGCGCTCGGTGAGATGTTGCAGCGGATCGTCGGTCTCGACGCCTCGCCACATCGTCTCGCCTCCCTCGGAGCCGAATTCGCCCCACTCGCGAAGAAGCTGCCGGCCGCGGTCCGGGAGGGCTCTGGGAGCGAACCCGGCTTCGATCCCACTGATGAGAATACCTTGCGCGCGCTCCTGCCGGCGGCGCGTGCGCAGCTCCTATCGCGGCTGCTCGACGCGGGAGCGGACGATTGAGGTTCCTCCAGCTGCATTTGCGCGCCTTCGGCGCCTTCGACGCGCCGGCACCCCTTGAGTTCCCGTCCCCCGGTGGGCCGGGACTCAGCGTGGTATACGGCGAGAACGAAGCGGGCAAGACGACCCTGCTTCGGGGAATCCGCGCGTTGCTCTATGGAATTCCGGCCCAGTCGGTCGACGGCTTCGTTCACGGCTACGGGGCGTTGCGGATCGCCGCGCGGCTGCGCTTCGATGACGGAGAGGAGATCGCCTTCACGCGACGCAAGCGAAACAAGGACCCGATCTTCGACCATGACGACGAGGAGCCCATCGCCGTGCCGCAACTCGCACGACTGGCCGCGGCGGTTCCCGAGTCCATGTTCGAACGATTCTACGGTCTGGATCCCGAGGAGCTGCGACGGGGCGTTCGCGCGCTCCGCGCGGATGACGGCGAGGTCGGGCGCGCGCTTTACGGCGCGAGTCTCGGGGTCTCCGACACGCGGGCCGTGCTCGAGGGTCTGGAAGCCGAAGCCGACCAGATCTTTCTGCCGCGCGCGAGCAAGCCTCGCCTGAATCAGGCTGTCGGCCTCTTTGAGTCGACCGCAAAGGCGCTCAAGCAGGAGCAGCTAGACCCCGACGTGTGGGCGGACCTCACGGAGCGGGTTCGGCAGCGCGCAGAGCACGTCACCGAACTCGAGCACGCTCTGCGCGAAGAGCGTACTCGGGCCGCCGGGCTGGACCGAGTCACGAGTGCGCTGCCACTGCTCGCACGCCGTCGAGGAATCCGTTCCCGGATGGAAGCGCGCGGCGAGGTTCCTGCTCTGCCCGACGACTTCGCGGAGCAAGTCGAGCGGCTGCGTGCGAGTAGACAGACGGCGGTTCAGCAGCGCCGAGACGCGAGCGATCGTATGAATCGGCACGAGGGTGAACGCGCGGCGCTAGTGCCGGACGAGGAGATTCTCGCGACACGCGAAGTCATCGAGGACCTGCACGCCGGCCTAGGGCGGGTCCGCGAGACGCTCGATCAGCTGCCCCGCCGCGAGGAGCAGCGGTCGGGCCTCGACGCCACGATCGATATGCTGCTCGGCGCAGATGCCGAGCTCACACCGGATCGAATGGCCGGGCTCCGGGAAGCCTACGCCCAGGCGGCCCCCATTCGTGAGCGCGCCGCGCAGGGCGAGCGCTGTCTGGAGCGCGCACGGGCGGCGCTCGAAGCCGAAGAGGAGGCGGAGGCGGAACTTGAGCGGGCTCGCGCGACGACGGAGGCGGGAGTGAAGGCGAGGTCGTTCGAACCCGACGCGGTCTCGAGGCTCGAGGCCGCGACCGTGTCGGCCCGGGAACTCGGAGCGATCGATCAACGCGTCGAAGAGCTCGAGGCGCAATGCGCGAGCTTCGATGCGGAACTCGAGGTAGAGCGCGCCCGACTCGGGCTCGCCGGCTACGGTCTCGACGAGATCGAGTCGCTGGCGTGTCCCGCGCCCGACTGGATTGACACGATGACCAGCCGGTTCGGCGACCAGGAGGCTAGTCGCGCGCGGAACACCGAGCAGCTCGAGAAGCTTCGCGGTGAGAAGCGAAACGTCGTCGGGCGGCTCGACACGCTGCGGGCCGAGGGATCCGTACCGCGGATCGAGGATCTGGCGATCGAACGGGAGGCGCGCGACGTCGCCTGGCAGCGCGTGCGAAGCGGCCTGCTGGAAGATCCATCGCGCCTCGGATCCGAGGAGCGCCGGGTCGCCGTCGACGACTTCGAGGAGCGCATCGCCGGAGCGGACGACGTTGCCGACCGACTGAGGGCCGATGCCGCGCGCGTTGCCGAACAGGCTGCCGGGGAAACGGCGGAGCGTCGACTGACGGGCGAGCTCGAAGAATACACGTCGCGGGCCACGGAGCTCGTCGCGGCCGGTGTGCTGCTCGAGAACGAGTGGAGCGCGGCCTGGGAATCAACGGGAGTCGAACCGAGAACTCCCGTTGAAATGAGGGGTTGGCGGCGCGACTTCGATGAGCACGTGAAGAAGCTCGGAGCCCGCCGCGATCTGCTCCGTCGCGTAGACATCGAGCGCTCCACCCGTGACGCCGCAAGCGACCGCCTGGTCGCCGTGCTTCGCAAACTGCCTGGGGGTGAAGTCTCGGCGACACGGCTATCGGAGCGCGTCGAAGCGGCCGAAGCCTGGGTTGTCCGGGCAAGGGAAGAGCTCGACTCGCTCGAGCGCGCACGCGAAGCCGAGTCGGCCGCGGCCGCCAGCCACGCTCGTGCGATGCGTGACCGTGAGCGTGCCGACCGAGCCGTCGGGGACTGGCGGCAGGGATGGGCGTCGACGCTCGACCTTCTGCGGTTGCCGACGGAAGCCAGCCCGGGTGAAGCCAACGCGCGGCTCGACGCGATAGGGCAGCTCGTCGAGCGCCTTCGGGAGCGCGAACAGCTCGAGGGGCGGATCACGAAGATGCGCGCGGACGTGGACGCGTTCGAGGCGCGGGCGGCGGCCGTCGTCGAGCGATCCGCGCCCGTGCTCGTCGGAAGGCCGGTGACAGAGCAGGTCGTGGCGCTGCATCGAGCACTCGGCGCGTCGCTCGAGCAACAGACGCTGCTCGGCAAGGCGGAGGCGGCGATCGTCGAAGCGCGCGAAGACCGCGACAAGGCCGCGGCGCGGCTTGCGCATGGGGACGAGGCGTTGGCGGCGCTCTGCAAGGTGGCGTCCGTCGAAGACGACGCGGGCCTCGACGACGCCATCCGACGCTGGACCGAGCTTCAGCACGATCGCACTCGCCTCGCCGAAATCGAGGATGATCTCGCGGAGCTCGCCGGAGGTCGGTCGATCGAAGAGTTCGCCGAGGAGGCGGAGCAGCACGACACCGACTCGCTCGCGGCGACTGCTGCGGAAGTCGACGAGCGAATGGAACGCCTGACGGGCGAACTCCGAGAGGCCAGCGAGGAGCACCGGTCGGATCGCGACCGGCTCGAGGCATTGGATGGAAGCGCTCGCGCCGCGGAGCTGGCGATGCAAGCGGAGAGTCAGCTCGCCGCGGTCCGACGCGAAGCCCAGCGCTTCGTCGAGCTGCGGTTGGCGTCGCGCATCCTCTCCGAGGAGATCGATCGCTACCGGCGGGAGAACGAGGCGCCGTTGCTGCGGCGCGCGAGTCGGATCCTCGATGGACTGACGCACGGCCGGTGGGTGCGTGTCGAGACGGACGTCGATCTCGCGAAGGGGGCGGTTCACCTCGTCGCCGTGGCCAAAGAAGGTGTCGAGAAGACGGTCGAGGGGCTCAGCAAGGGAACGCGTGATCAACTCTTTCTCGCGCTCCGGCTCGCGACCCTCGAACAGAGCCTGGAGGGCGCGGAGACGATGCCATTCATCGCGGACGACCTGTTGGTGGAGTTCGATGACGCGCGGAGCACCGCCGCGCTGGAAGTGCTCGCCGAGCTGGGGCAGCACACACAGGTGCTTCTGTTGACGCACCACAGCCGCGTTGCCGAGCAGGCGCGCTCGCTCGGAGATCGCGCGCACGTGATCGAGATCTAGCCGCCAGCGTGGGGGCGCCCGCCGATGATTCCGCGCGCGCTCGTCGAATGAGCTAGAACCCGATCGATGTCCTCTGCCGACCCCCGCGACCGCTTGCCCCGCGTCCTCGGGCTCGGCGACGCCTCCTTGCTGATCGTGGCGTCGGTCGTCGGGAGCGGGATCTTCTTCACGCCGGCGCAGGTGGCCGGGCTCCTGCCCGGCGCCGCGTGGATCCTCGCGGCCTGGATCGTCGGCGCCCTCATCTCGCTCGCGGGGGCCTTCACGAACGCAGAGCTGGGCTCGATGTTCCCCCACGCAGGGGGCGACTACGTCTACCTGCGCGAGGGGCTCCACCCGGCGGCGGGCTTCCTCGTCGGTTGGCTCTCGTTCTTCGCCATCTATACCGGCACGATCGCCGCCCTCGCGGTCGTGTTCGCGGAATCCCTCGCACCCGCCCTCGGTCTCGAACGCCTCGGCGTGGTCGGGCTGTCGGCACTCGTGATCCTGATCTGCTCGCTACTGAACCTGCGCGGCACGCGTTGGGGCGCGTCCCTCAACAACCTGACGTCGGGCGCGAAGATCCTGGCCCTCGCCGTCTTCGTGCTGATCGGCCCTCTGCTCGGGGAGGGCAGCTTCGCACCGTGGCAAGCGGGCGCCGCCGGCGTCGCGGACGCTTCGCGCGGCGGCTGGCTGTCCTTCGGTCAGGCGCTCTCGCCGATCCTCTTCTCCTATCTCGGGTGGAACGCCTGCGTCTACGTGGCGAGCGAGATCGAGGACCCGACGCGCAACGTGCCTCGCTCGCTCTTCCTGGGGCTCGCGATCTGCACCGCGCTCTACGTGGCGGTCAACGTCGTCTACTTCTATGCCCTCACGCCCGAGGACCTGCGTGGATCGGTCGACGCGGGCGAGGCGGCGGCGCGCTCGCTCTTCGGGCCGGTGGGCGCGCGATGGGCGTCGGCCTTCGTACTGGTTTCGGTCCTGGGCACCCTGAACGCGACGGTCCTGGTCGGACCGCGGATCGTGTACGCGATGGCCCTCGACGGCATGTTCCTTCGCCGGGCCGATCGGGTGCACGAGGGCTTCCAGACGCCGTCCGGCGCGATCGGGGTCCAGGCGCTCGTGTCGATCGCGCTGGTCGTCTTCCTCGAGAGCTTTCCGCGGGCCCTCGACTTCACCGTGTTCGGGATCGTGCTCGCAACCTGCGCGGACACGGTCGCGCTCTTCGCCTTGCGGCTCCGCGATCCCGACCGTGCGCGGCCCTATCGGGCGTGGGGCTATCCCTGGGTGCCGGGCGTCTACCTGGTCGTGAATCTGGCGATCGGAGGCGCGATCGCGGTCTCCCGCCCGGCCGAGGCGGCCGTCACGTTGGGGCTGCTTGCCGGCGGTCTGCTGGTCTACGGCGTGCTGGCGCGGGGCGCCGGCGCCCGTCGCGGGCCCGAGAGCGGTGGCGGCGCCTGACCGGCCTCGAATCGCGGCCCGGCCGGTACCTCGGAAGCGATTTCTCCAGTAAGATCGGGCGACTCGAAGGGGTCCCACCCAAATGATCGACCGCTGCTCCCACGTCCGAACGCCTGCTCCGAACGCCGCCCGACTGCGGGCCGGTGGCGCGGCCACGTGCGCGACGACGCGGGCAGCTCGCTAGCCCGCTCTTTCCGGTTCTGGGGCTACCGGATCCGGGAGGATCGGGCCAGAAATGGTGGGCGGGCGAACGACGGGCAGGGCGATGCCCGCTCGGCACGCGCGGTCCGGCCCATCGGGTCGCCGTCGCTGAGGCCGCAGGCCCGAACGAAGCGTCGGCGAGCCGGGTCTCACTCCGCGGCCGCCGACGTGGCGGCGACCGACTCCGGCAGCACGGACCCCTCAAAGACAGACGCGATCCGCAAGCGGGTCGCGAACACGAGACGACCGACATGACGGATTCCATCCGACACGACTTCAACAAGCTGAACCGCCTGCCTCCCTACATCCTCTCGGAGGTGACGGAGCTGACCCGCGCCGGGCGCCGCGCCGGCGAGGACATCATCGACCTCGGCATGGGCAACCCGGACCTCGCCACGCCGAAGCACGTGGTGGACAAGATCTGCGAAGCCGCCCAGGACCCGCGCAACCACCGCTACTCCTCGTCCCAGGGCCTCCCCAATCTGCGCGCCGGCATCACCGAGTGGTACGCGCGCCGATACGACGTCCACCTCGACCCGGCGACGGAAGCAGTCGCCGTGATCGGCGCCAAGGAAGGCCTCAGCCACTTCGTGCTGATGACCGCGGGCCCCGGCGACGTGGTGCTCGTCCCCGACCCCGCGTATCCGATCCATCAGTACTCGGTGATCATCGCCGGCGCCGACCTCCGCCGGGTGCCCCTCAACCACGAGTCCGACTTCATCGAGAACCTCGAGCAGGCGGTCGCGCGCACCTGGCCGAAGCCCAAGATGCTGATCGTCTCGTTCCCCGCGAACCCGACGACGCACATCGTCGATCTCGCGTTCCTCACGCGGATCGTGGAGTTCGCCCGCGAGAACGAGCTGATGGTGCTCCACGACTTCGCCTACGCGGAGATCGCGTTCGATGGCTACAAGCCGCCCTCGATCCTCGAGGTCCCGGGTGCTACGGACATTGCGATCGAGTTCGTGTCCTTCTCGAAGAGCCACTCGATGGCCGGCTGGCGCGTCGGCTTCGCCTGCGGGAACCCGCAGATGATCCACGCGCTCAAGCGCATCAAGTCCTACCTCGACTACGGCATGCCCCAGGCGATCCAGATCGGCGCGATCGCCGCGCTGCGCGGACCCCAGGACTGTGTCGAGGAGAACTGCGCGATCTACAAGGAGCGCCGGGACGCGCTGATCGACGGCCTCGCCGCGCCCGGGGAAGGGCAGTGGAAGATCGAGAAGCCCCTCGCGACGATGTTCGTGTGGGCGCCGATCCCGGAGTCCTGGGCGCGGATCGGGTCGTTGGAATTCTCGAAGCGATTGCTCAAGGAGGCCGGCGTCGCCGTGTCTCCGGGCGTCGGCTTCGGTGAAGAGGGCGAGGGCTTCGTGCGCTTCGCCCTGGTCGAGAACAAGCACCGGATCCGTCAAGCGGTCCGGGGCATCCGCCGCTTCTTCCGCGAGAGTCAGCCGTAGGCTGCGCGGGGAAGCACAGATCCAGTCAACGTGAGGAGAACGAGATGAGCGGGAACCAGGATGGCATCGGCGTCGGACTGATCGGCTTCGGCACGATCGGTACGGGCGTGGTCAAGGTGCTCCGGGACAACGCGGCGGAGATCGAACAGCGGCTGGGCTTCCCGCTCCGGCTCGTTCGGATCGCGGATCTCGACCTCGACACTGATCGTGGCGTCGACCTCTCGGAGATCCAGTTCGACGCGGACGCGAGCGGTCTGATCGCCGACCCGAACGTCCATATCGTGATCGAGCTCGTCGGCGGCTACGACGTGCCCAAGAAGTTCATCCTCGAGGCGTTCGAGGCGGGCAAGCACGTCGTGACCGCGAACAAGGCGCTGCTCGCCATGTACGGTCGCGAGATCTTCGGTGCCGCGGCCAGCAACGGACTCGACATCGCGTTCGAGGCCGCGGTGGGCGGCGGCATCCCGATCCTGCGGTCGCTCCGCGAGGGCCTGGCGGCGAACCAGATCGAGACGGTGCTCGGGATCCTGAACGGCACGACCAACTACGTGCTGACCGAAATGGAGTCGACCGGCGAGGACTTCGACGTCGTGCTCAAGCGCGCCCAGGAGCTGGGCTACGCCGAGGCGGACCCGACCTTCGACGTCGAGGGAATCGACGCCGCGCACAAGCTCGCGCTGCTCACGACCATGGCCTACGGCGCCGAGGTGGTCTTCGAGGAGATCCCGACCGAGGGCATCCGCGGGCTGCTTCCCCTCGACTTCGAGCTCGCGGACGAGTTCGGGTACAAGATCAAGCTGCTCGGCGTCGCGAAGTGCCACCGCACGGGGGACGGCACCGAACGGATCGAGTCGCGGGTACATCCCACGATGGTCCCGAAGACGAGCATGCTCGCGAACGTCGACGGCGCGATGAACGCGGTCGAGGTGATCGGCAACGCGGTCGGCCCGACCCTCTACTACGGCGCCGGCGCCGGCGAGATGCCCACTGCGAGCGCGGTCGTCGGCGACCTGATCGAGATCGCCCGCGAGATCAAGCGCGGCGAAGCCGGTCCGGTCGCACCGCTCTCCTACCTGCCCCAGCACATCGTGCCGAAGGAGACCGTCCCGGACAGCGAGGTCCTCGGCCGCGCCTATCTCCGCTTCACCGCGCGCGACGAGCCCGGCGTGCTCAGCAAGATCACCGGCGCCCTCGGTGAGGAGGGCGTCGGAATCGCCTCGGTCGTCCAGCGCGACACCGGCAACGGCGCGACGACGGTGCCCGTCATCGTGCTGACCCACACCGCGAGCGAAGCGGCACTGAACGCGGCGCTGGCCAAGATCGGAAACGTCGCGGAGGTGACCGAAGCGCCCCGCGTGATCCGCATCGAAGAGGAGGTGTAGCCATGTCGGAAGACGCTCTCGCCAAGCCGCGGCCGCGCGCCTGGTTCGAGTCGCTCGCCAAGCCCGACGAGCGCTACGACCTCGACGAGGTCGTCTACACCGACTCGGATGGGGGTCTGCTGCAGGTCGTCCACGACATGGACGAGCTGAAGAAGACGTCCGGTCCCGAGTGGAAGGAGCGCTTCGAGCGCCGCTGCCACAAGAACGAGTGGCCTTACGGGTCCGGCGTGTGGGGCAAGAAGGAGTGGGTGCTCCCGGACATCGAGAACGAGAACGTCGTGTCGATGTACGAGGGTCATACGAACCTGTTCTGGGCCGAGCGCTACGGGCGCGAGGTCGGGCTCGAGGACCTCTGGCTCAAGCTCTGCGGCAACTCGCACACGGGATCCTTCAAGGATCTCGGGATGACGGTGCTCGTCTCACAGGTGAAGCAGATGATCGCGAACGGCGCGTCGATCCCGGCGGTCGCCTGCGCGTCGACCGGCGACACATCGGCCGCGCTCTCCGCCTACGCAGCAGCGGCTGGGATCCCCGCGATCGTGTTCCTCCCGCGCGGCAAGATCTCGATGGCCCAGCTGATCCAGCCCGTCGCGAACGGCGCGATCGTGTTCGCCCTCGATACCGACTTCGACGGCTGCATGGAGATCGTGAAGGAGGTCTCCGCGAACGACCGGGTCTATCTCGCGAACTCGATGAACAGCCTCCGGGTCGAGGGGCAGAAGACGGTCGGGCTCGAGATCGTCCAGCAGCTCGATTGGCAGGTGCCGGACTGGATCGTGATCCCGGGCGGCAACCTCGGGAACGTCTCGGCCCTCGCGAAGGGCCTCGACATGCTCTTCGAGCTCGGGTTGATCACGAAGCGGCCGCGGATCTGCGTCGGGCAGGCGGAGGCCGCCAACCCGCTCTACCTCGCCTATCAGCGCGACTTCGAGGTCTTCGAGCCGATCGCGGCGCGCAAGACCGTCGCGTCGGCGATCCAGATCGGGAATCCCGTTTCGTACGCGAAGGCGGTCGATGCCCTGCAGCGCTACGACGGCGTGGTCGAGCAGGCGACGGAGTCGGAGATCCTGGAGGAGTGCGCGCGGGCGGACCGGACGGGGCTCTTCAACTGCCCGCACACGGGCGTGGCGCTCGTCGCGCTCCGCAAGCTCCAGGCGCGCGGGCTCGTGAAGGCGAGCGACCAGGTCGTCGTCGTCTCGACGGCCCATGGTCTCAAGTTCGTGGACTCGAAGCTCGCGTATCACTCGATGGAGCTCGAAGGGATCGTCTCCGAGCACCCGAACCCGCCGATCGAGCTCACCGCCGACTACGGGACCGTGCGCGACCAGATGCTGCGCGAGATCGACCAGCGGTTCTCCGGCAACGGCTGATCGCGCGCCCGGAGCGCTAGAATCCCTTCGATGTTCACTGGAATCGTCGAGCATGTGGGCCGGATCGAGGCGGTCGAGTCCCTGGCGGACCTGATGCGCTTCAAGATCGACCTCGGGCCGATCGCGGAAGGCGTGGGTCTCGGCGACAGCATCGCGGTGGCGGGCTGCTGCCTGACGGTGACCGCGATCGACGGCGCCGTCCTCTCCTTCGACGCGATCCAGGAGACCCTCGACAAGACCCGGGTCGGCGGGTTCGCGGCGGGGGAGGGCGTGAACCTCGAACGCGCGATGGGCGCGGGGGCCCGCTTCGACGGGCACATCGTGCAGGGGCACGTCGACGGAACGGGGCGCGTTCGGCGCTTCGACCGGGCTGGTGCCGGCGGCAACGAGGTCGAGCTCCACGTCGAGTGCGAGAAGGATCTGGCCGCGCAGCTCGTCGACAAGGGATCCGTGACGATCGACGGGGTGTCCCTCACGGTCGTGAAGGTCGTTCCCGACGGCTTCCACGTGGCGTTGATCCCGCACACGATCGAGGTGACGACCCTTTCCCTCCTCGCCGAGGGCGACGTGGTCAACGTCGAAGTCGACGTGTTCGGGAAGTACGTGAAGCAGTACCTCGATCGGGTGCTGCCGGGTATGGTCGCGGCGGCGCAGTAGCGCGCGGTTCGACGACACCGACGACACCGACGACACCGACGGCTCCGGCGACTCTGACCACACCGACGACTCCGACGAAAATGGGGAACCCTTGACGCGCTCTTCGACGCGCGCCCGCGTGGCGCGCTCCTCCCTTCTCGTGACCGCCGCGATGACGAGTCTCGCGGCCCTGGTCGCGGTGCTCCAGCCGCCGGAGGCGCACGCCATCACCGAGGCGCGCGCATGGGAGGCGACCCTCGATCGCGTGGCCAACGCCGTCGTCGTCCTGCGCGTCTCCTCGCCGCGCTCCTTCGACGACGTGACGGCGGGGACCGCGACCGCCACGGGCTTCGTGGTCGATGCCGAAGCCGGGCTGATCCTCACCAACCGTCACGTCGTCACCCCGGGACCGGTCGTCGCGGAGGCAGTCTTTCTCAACAACGAGGAAGTCGACATCCAGGCCGTGTACCGCGACCCGGTCCACGACTTCGGCCTCTTCCGTTACGACCCGGACGCCGTCCGCTTCATCGACACCGGTGAGCTGAGCCTCGCTCCCGAACGCGCCCGGGTGGGGACCGAGATCCGCGTCGTGGGCAACGATGCGGGGGAGAAGCTCTCGATCCTCCAGGGCACGATCGCGCGGCTCGACCGCGAGGCGCCCGAGTATGGCCGCGCGTCCTTCAACGACTTCAATACGTTCTATATCCAGGCGGCCTCGGGGACTTCCGGGGGGTCCTCCGGCTCGCCGGTGATCGACATCGACGGACAGGTCGTCGCGCTCAACGCCGGAGGCAAACGTGCCGCCGCCTCGAGCTTCTATCTGCCCCTCGACCGCGTGAAGCGCGCCGTCGACCTGATCCGCAGAGGCCGCGAGGTGACTCGCGGAACGATCGAGACCGTCTTCGCGCACCGGCCTTTCGACGAGGTCCGTCGACTCGGTCTGCGCCCCGCGACCGAGGCCCGCTTCCGGTCGGCCTTCGAAGACGGCACGGGGATGATCGTGGTGCGCGAGGTGGTGCCGGGCGGACCGGCCGAGGGCGCGCTCCGGGTGGGCGACGTGCTGGTCGGGGTGGAAGGACGCCCCGTGAACGCGTTCCTGCCCATCGAAGCCGCCCTCGACGTGCGGGTCGGCGGAACCCTCACCCTCGACATCGAACGGGGCGGCGAGCCGATGCGCGTCGAGGTGGGCGTGGGCGATCTGCACGCAATCACGCCGGACGCCTACCTCGAGTACGGCGGCGGCGTGCTGAACCCGCTCTCCTACCACATGGCCCGCAACGCGTCGGTCCCGGTGGCGGGGGTCTACGTGGCGAGCGGCGGCTATGCGCTCGGGGGCGCTGGGATCGGACGCCGGTCGGTGATCACCGAGGTCGCCGGCGAGGCGACCCCGACCATCGAGCGCTTCGAGGAGGTCGTCGCGGGGCAGCCCCACGATTCGCGTCTCCTCGTGCGGTACTTCATGCTCGGCCAGCCGCGATCACCGAAGGTCGCGCTTCTGCGGAACGATCGCCGCTGGTTCTCGATGCGGCGCTGCGTGCGCGACGACACGACCGGCCGCTGGCCGTGCGCCGACTCGCCGGCGCCGCCGCCGCCGTTCGCTTCACCGGGCGGGGAGACCGAGTACGAGATCGACGCGTCCTTCGCGGTCCGACGCGTGGCTGCGTCGATGGTGATGGTCTCGACGTCGATCGCCTATCGCCTCGACGGCGTGCACGGCGATCGTTTCCACGGTACGGGCGTGATCGTCGATGCAAAGCAGGGTCTGGTCGTCGTCGATCGAGAGACCGTTCCGATCGCACTCGCGGACATCCGGCTGACGTTCGGGGGCGCCGTCGAGGTCCCGGGCGAGCTCGTCTACCTGCATCCGGAGCGGAACCTCGCGGTCGTCCGGTACGACCCGGCCCTGATCGGAGACACGCCCGTTCGCGCGGCGACGCTCCGCGACGCCGATCTCGAAGTCGGAGACGACGTCTGGCTCGTCGGCCTCACGTCGACCGAGCGGGTCGTGTCGCGCTGGACGCGGATCGCGCGCCGGGAGCCGGTCCAGCTCTCGATCACCCACCCGCCGCGGTTCCGGGAGGCGAACCTCGAGGTGGCGAGCGTCGAGGACGCCGCGCAGACGGTCGGTGGGGTGCTCGCGGATCGCTTCGGTCGCGTGCTGTCGATCTGGGCCTCGTTCACGACGGGCGGCGGCAACGGCGGCGACGGCTTCTTCGGAGCGATTCCGGCCTACCACGTGATGCGCATGGTCGAGCCCCTGTCCGAGGGCGAGCCGATCGCCTGGCATTCTCTTGGCATCGAGCTCCGCCCCCTGACCCTCGCCCGGGCCCGTGACCGGGGTCTCTCCGACGAGCAGGCGCGGCGAATCGAGCGGCACGATCCGAAGACGCGCCGTGTGCTCTCGGTGGTCCGCCGTGCCCGCGGTCTGCCGGGGGACACGCTCTTCGCGGAGGGCGATCTCATCCTCGGACTCGACGGGGACCCGGTCTCTCGCGTGCGCGATCTCTACCGCATCACCTACGGCGGTCGCTTCACGGTCGAGGTGCTGCGGGGCGGTGAGGTCGTGCAGGTGGAGGTCGAGCCGGCGCTGATGTCGGGCGCCGGGACGACCCGAGCGGTGCTCTGGGGCGGGGCCCTGCTCCAGGCCGCGCACCCCGCGCTCTCGAGTCAGTACGGCATCCCGAGCGGAGGCGTCTACGTCTCCCGTCATTGGTTCGGCTCACCCTCGACCCGCTATGGGCTCGAGGCGACCAGTCGGATCGTCCAGGTCGACGGGATGCCCGTCGCGGACCTCGAAGGCTTCCTGGAAGCGGTCGCGGGCAAGCGCGACCGCGAAGCGGTCCGCCTCGAGACTCTGGACCTCGACGGGAAGCCGGGGGTGATCACGTTGAAGCTCGACCTCGAATACTGGCCGACCTACGAGCTGCACCGGCGCGACGGGCAGTGGGAGCGGGTCGGCCTCGTCGTGGAGACCGGGGCGGATCGGCTCGCTGGGGGGCCGGTGGACAGCCCGACGTCGTCGGCAGGACACTGAGCAGGATTCGGAAGGGGGCGCGCGCAATGGGATTCTTCGATGTCGCGACGGCGAGCGTGACCACGCTGCTGCGGGGCGGGCTCGGAATGTCGACCGGGGCGGTCGGTCCGCGACCCGAGAAGCCGCTCGTGCTCTACGAATTCGAGGGCTGTCCCTTTTGTCGCAAGGCCCGGGAGGCATTGTCGATCCTCGATCTCGAGGCGGAGATCCGACCCTGCCCGAAACGCGGCCACCGCTACCGCGACGCGCTGATCGAACGCGGGGGCAAGGCGCAATTCCCCTACCTGATCGACCCGAACACCGGCCGCGAGATGTACGAATCGGGTGACATCGTCGACTACCTCTACGCCGAATACGGAGAGGGCAGGGCGCCGGCCCTCCTTCGTGGCGGCCCGGGCGCGACGATCGCCGTCGCGCTCTCGGGGATCGGACGCGGTCCGGCGGGTGCCTTCGTGCGGGCATCCAAGGCGCCGGCCGAGCCCCTCGAGCTCTACAGCTTCGAGGCGTCGCCCTTCTGTCGCCTCGTGCGCGAGCGGCTCTGCGAGCTCGAGCTGCCGTATCGGCTGCACAACGTGGCCCGAGGATCGGCGCGACGCGAGGCGTTCGTGGCGCGCTCGGGGAAGATGCAGGTGCCGTATCTCGTCGACCCGAACGCCGGGATCGAGATGTTCGAGAGCGCCGACATCCTGGCGTACCTCGAGGAGACCTACGGGCTCGAGGCCTAGATCATCCGGTCGAGCAGGAGCGTCGCGATCCCGAGGAACGAGAAGAATCCGAGCGCATCGACCGCGAAGGTCACGAGGATGCCCGAGCCGAGGGCCGGGTCCTGGCGCAGGGCCTTCAGTGCGAGCGGGACGGCGGCGCCGAACAGACTCGCCGCGACCATCGTGACGACCATCGCCGAGAAGAGCACGAGGCCCATGTAGACGTTGCCGTGGAGCCAGTAGGCGATGGCGCCCGAGATCACGCCTGCCGCGCTCCCGATCACGAGGCCGACCGCCATCTCCTTGCCGACCGCCCGCAGCCCGCTCGAGAACTCGATCTCGCCGAGGGCGATCGCGCGGGTGATGACGGTGAGGGTCTGGATGCCGCCGTTGCCGCCGATCCCGGCGACGACGGGCAGGAAGATCGCGAGGCCGACCATCTGCTCGAGGGTGGCTTCGAAGAGGCCAACGATCGCGCCGGCGGCGAAGGCCGTGACGAGATTCAGGAGCATCCAGGGCAGGCGCTTGCGGATCGAGACCCGGGCGGAGGTGAAGACGCGGTCCTCCTCGGAGAGGCCGGCCAGGTTGTAGATGTCCTGGGTGGCTTCCTCGGTGATCACGTCGATCACGTCGTCGACGGTGATCACGCCGAGCATCGTCCCGTCGACATCGGTCACTGGGATCGCGAGCAGGTCGTAGCGCGCGACGAGCTGCGCGACCTCCTCCTGATCCGCGTCCGGTCCGGTCGAGAGCATCTCGCGGATCGCCAGCTCGCTGACCGGCGTGTCGGGCTGCGAGGTCACGAGGCGCCGGATCGGAACGACGCCGGTCAGGCGCTGGAGCTCATCGACCACGTAGAGATAGAGAATCGTGTCGCTGGCCTCGATGCCCGCGGCGCGCACGGAGTCGATCGCCTCCTGCGCCGTCATCTTCTCGTCGAGTGCCGAGAAGTTCGTCGTCATCGCGCGACCGGCGCTGCGCGGCGGATAGAGCTCCGCGTGCCGGAGCTCCTCGCGACGCGTGGCCGGCAGCTGCTTCAACACGCTGGCGCGACGGTCCTCCGGCACCGCCTCGACGAGCTCGAGCATGTCGTCGAGCTCGAGGCGGTCGAGCACCTCGGCCAGGCGCTGGTCCGAAACGGCGTCGAGGATCTCGGGGAGGAGGTCGTGGGGCAGCTCGATCAGCATCGTCGCGGCGCGGCGATGCTTGAAGAGCAGGTCGATGACGATTCGGATCTCGTCCGGGGTCAGGTCCGCCAGGAGCGGGCCGAGGTCCGCGGGGTGGATTCGCTCCAGCAGCTTCTCGGCGCGGAAATGGGCGCCGGTCTTCAGCAATCGCCGGAGGATGCGGGTCGTGACGACAGGCTGGGCCATCGCTCTTCCTCCTACTCGTGGGCGTTCTGGTGGGGATGCTCGCGTGCGGCGGTCGGCCGGGGCTCCGGGGCGCTGGGCGCGCCCATGGGTACCCCAATTCCGGATCGGGATCCAACCGGGCAGGTTCCCGGTCGACGGCCCCGGATTCTCCCCGGATCGCGCCCTGTCTTCCTCGGTCACCCACGCCGGGCGCCCGCCGGAATTTCGCGTGTCCTTTGACTCTTCGGCTGCCAACGCTCAAGGTTGCCGGTGAATTGCCGATCTAGGAAGAGGACTGGATGAAACGCTCCATGTGCGAACCGGGAATGACCCGGGCAGGGAGTAGGGGGAAGAATGGCGAGAACGCGGCTCCGGGGGATCTCGATCGGTGGCATCCAGATCGGGATCGAAGTGCCCGAGATCTTCGAGTGGGAGTGGCCCGAGTCGCCCGTCGCCGAATTCCAGTGTCTTCCCCGGGATCCCGAGGTGCACGTCGGCCTGCGAGTGGGAGACCCGGGAGGCGGAGACCTCGGCGGCGAACGCTACGGTGTCGGCGCATGGACCTTCGAAGTCGCGCGCATCGGCGGCGACTGGCTACTCGCGCTCTCGCGGCGCGGCCAACGCGCCCAGCTCGCCCGCTTCGATCGCGAGTTCCGCGTCGGCGAGATCATCGTCTCGCCCGACACGGCGATGGCGTGCACCTATCCGCTGCGGAGCCCGCTGGACGAATGGATCGTCCTGCATCGCACCATCGCGCGCGGCGGCCTCGTGCTGAACGCGAGCGCTTCGCTTCGAGACGGCGCCGCCGTCCTGCGACTCGGCGCGCGCCCGCCCGCCCGCCCGGGGCGCTGGCACGTCCCGCCGCCGTCGCTCCTCGGCCGCAGCGCGCTCATCGTTCGCGAGGAACGCGATCGACTCCGCCTGTTCCGAACGCCCTGGAGCGAGTCCATCGATCGGCGACTCGCCTTCGAAAGTCGCGTGAGCGAACTCCAGCGCGTGGAAGAGACCGAGCATCCGTGGACGGACCTGCTCGATCCGTCGGACGCAGCGGACCTGCTCGTCACCCACTCGATCGTGCCCCTCTGCGACGAGGCGCTACTCGATCGCGTGATGCGCAACGCGCAGCGCATCGCGGGCGAAGCGCGCGTCGTCGAAGTCGGCGAGCGCCCGGTCGCGCGCGTCGAAGCGCCGACCCGGTGGGGCACCGCGCCGATGCAGAGCGCCGTCGCACCGCCGCGGGTCGGCTGACGCCGCCGACGCCCGCTGAACGCCGCGATCGAGTCGATCACCGCACAGGTGACGCTCCACAGGTTTCGTTCGCATTCGGAACGGACTCGTTCCTCGGGCGCGCCCGCGGTCGGGTCATCCTCACCCCTGGGCACAAAAAGCCGTGATGGGGGGCCTTCACCTGTTGCGCAACCCATGGATCGACGATTGACTGAGTTCGTCCCCTCGGGAGCGACGAGGGGCTCGCAGCGAGGTGAGCGCGTTACGATCGAGGGGCCTCGGCCCGCGCGTCGAGCTTTTGCAGAGTCGTCGGCGCCAACGGCGGGGATCGGCCTCGATTCGGATCGATGCGGCGTGGAATGTGGAAGCGGGTCGTGATGCACGGAGAGGTGGCGGGACGATGAAGCAGCTGATCGAAGACATCGTGAAGGCCCTGGTCGATCGCCCCGACGAGGTGCAGATCAAGGAAGTGATCGGCGACCACGCCCACGTGCTCGAGCTCCGCGTCTCGAAGGAAGACCTCGGCAAGGTGATCGGGAAGGGCGGCGCCCACGCTTCGGCGATCCGCACCCTGATGGCCGCGGCGAGTGGCAAGGAAAAGAAGCGGTACATCCTCGAGATCATCGAGTACTGAGCACCGCTCTCCTTCCTGCATCCCCAGGCGAACGTTCGCACGACACGCGAACGCATGCGGCGCGCTTCATGCCGCTTGCTTGCCGGCGTCTTGCCGCACACGGCGCGGATTTCGGCTTCGGTCCACGGCGCTTCTTTCCGATAGATCGCCTGGGCCCGGCCGTTGCGCCGAGCCCGACTCCCCGTGGAGGATCGCAGGCGATGGGCGGCGAAGTCGAAGTGCAGGAAGCGACCGAAAGGGCGACGCGCCAGACGTTGGACGCGAAGACGCAGTCCATCTTCGACGGGGCGCTCGGCGCCCTCGACGAGGGTCGTGTGGCGGACGCGGTGTCGATGCTCCGGGACGCGCACGATCGCGCGCCGGATCACGCGCGCATCCGATCCACGCTCGGCCTGGCGGTCGCGAGGGAAGGGGCCAACTTCAGCGAAGCCCGCACCCTCTGCGAGGACGCGGCGAAGCAGGAGTTCTTCAACCCCGACCTCTACCTCAACCTGGCGAAGGTCTATCTCCGATTCGACCGCCGCTCGGAGGCGCTTCGCTATCTCCGCCGCGGACAGATGATCGATCCCGGGCACGAGCCGATCCGCCAGGCGATCGCGTCCCTGGGTCGGCGCAAGCTGCCGATCGTGCCCTTCCTGCCCCGCCGTCACCCCGTGAACCGCGCCCTGGGCACCGCCCGCAGCAAGGTCATCGGCGCGTTCTCCAGGGCCTGAGCCCCAGAGTTCACGTCTCGGGTCGCTGCTTGACAGCCGCCGGGGGACTCCCTAAAAAGTGCCCCTCTCGGGGCCCGGCCTCGAAGACAGGAGAGCCAAACGTGGGCAGCGTAATCAAGAAGCGCCGCAAGAAGATGCGCAAGCACAAGCAGCGCAAGCTTCTCAAGCGGCAGCGTCACAAGAAGTAGATCCGGCCGGGGCGATCGCCGCGATCCGACCGCGTGACGGGTCCTTGTGAAAGGTCCTTTGTTCGCGCAAGCAAGAGCCGTCCTCCATTCGCCGAAAGGCGTGTGCGAGAACGGCTTTTTTGCGTTCTGGACTCCGTCGCCCAGGCGCGTCGCGCTTACGCGAAGCGCCGATCGTGGCGCGACGAAACGCGGCTCGATTCGATGCAAAGTTGCCTCGTCGATCGCAAGTCGAGGGTACATCCCTCTGTTTTTTTTGACGAATTCTCTTGACGCTCCGAAGTTGCTGGTGTTACCTCGGACGCAACAAACGCTCTAGAGGTGCGGTTTGATACGTGAAGGTGCTGATGCGCCTTCAAGTTGCTGGTTCACGAAACCGATAGGAACTCGCAGTTAGGTCTGCGAAGTCCCGGAAATTCCGAACGAAGCTCGTGAGAGCCGCGGGAGGAGGCCGGGATCCTCTTCGAGGATCAGTCACGGGTCCGAGGTGACCGCAGCGACTTCGGTCGATGCGAGCACGGCGAACCCGGCAGACCGAAGCCAAGAGCGATTGAAAAGGGGGAATCCCAAGAATGGCTGCTCGAAAGAAGGCCACCAAGCGCAAGGCGACCAAGAAGAAGGCCACCAAGCGCAAGGCCACGAAGAAGAAGGCGACCAGGAAGAAGGCCGCCAAGAAGAAGGCCCGAAAGAAGGCGACCAAGAAGAAGGCCGCCAAGAAGAAGGCCAAGCGCAAGGCGACCAAGAAGAAGGCCACGCGCAAGAAGGCCGCCAAGAAGAAGGGCCGCAAGAAGAAGGCCGCCAAGAAGAAGAAGGGCGCCAGGAAGAAGAAGGCTGCTCGCCGCAAGCGCTAGATGCGCGTGGTGAACGGCCTTCCGATTTTTGGAAGGCTTTCGAGGGACCCCGGCTGAGGGACCCCCGTTTTCGGGGGGACCTGGCCGGGGTTTCCTTCTTGAGGGGCCTGGGATAGGCTCCCGCCCCGCGGCTGCCGTTCCGGCGGGGTATTTCCCCACGGCAGCTCCGCCCCCGAATTTCTGCCCGGATCCATCCGAGGAGGCCTGACCGACATGGCCCGTATCACGATCGAAGATTGCATGGAGCAGGTCCCGAACCGCTTCGAGCTCGTCCGCATGGCCTCGATCCGCGCCAAGCAGCTGAAGAAGGGCGCTCGCACCCTGCTCGAGCACCAGGAGAACAAGGAGGTCGTGACGAGCCTCCGAGAGATCGCCGCCGGCCTCGTGAAGCCAGGCGACGCCGAAGTCCCGCCGGCGCCCGACTACGACGCGGCCGCATTCGATCCGGCGCCCGCGGTCGAGGAAGCCGCGCCCGCAGCACAGGCCGCCCCGGTCGCGGAGGAGCCGACGCCGGAAGGCTGATCGCCTCGCTCTGCTCGTGAAACGGCGACGGCCGCCCCCTCTCGGGAGCGGCCGTCGTGTTTCTTCGGAGCCGGGTTGTCGGTGCGAGGCTAGGCGATCACCACCGGCACGTTGAACTCGATGCGGGTGCCCACGCCGGCTTCGCTCCTGAGGACCGACTCGCCGTCGAGGAGCACGAGCAGGTCGTGCACCAGAGTGAGGCCGAGGCCCGCGCCGCGGTACTTCGCGCAGGCCTGGTCGTCGACCTGGTAGAACTCTTCCCAGATGTGCTGCTGGTCGTCGGGGCAGATGCCGATTCCGGTGTCTTCGATCCAACAGTGCAGGCGTTCGCCATCGAAGCCGGCGCCGATCTTGATCGTGCCTTCGTCGGTGAACTTCGCGGCGTTGTCGAGCAGCAGGAAGAGGATCTGGTTGATCTTGCCCAGGTCGCCCCGGATCTTCGGCAGCGGCTGCGGGATGTCCTTTTCGATCTCGACGGGCTTGCCGAGCACGGTCTCCTGGACGCTGAAGATCGTCTCGTCGATCACGTCCGGGACGCTGAGCTCCTGGATCTCGATCGGGAGCTCGTCCTGCTTGATGCGCCAGAGGTCGAGGATGTTCTGCAGCGTGCGCTGGAACGCGGTGCCCTCATCGAGGGCGTTGCGGAGCGTCTGCTGGGAGTTCTCCGACAGCGTTTCCACCTCGCTCGAGAGCACCGTGATCGTCGCCTCGATGATGCTGTTGAGCGGAGTGCGGAGCTCGCGGGACATCTTTTCGATGAAGTCGTTCTTGAGCTTCTCGATCTTGCCCAGCTTCTCGTTGTTGCGGAGCAGCTCGATGTCCTGGGCGAAGAGCTCTTCCGAGAGCTTCAGCAGCTCGTCGTTCTTCTCGTCCGCAGCCTCGAGGTGCTTCTCACTCTCCGCGGAGAGGGACGCATAGCGCGCGGCCAGGGCAGGGTGGTCGACCTGTGCGGCGGCGGCCCACGCGAGGGTCTCGAGGTTCGCGCTGGTCTCTGCGGCCAGCGGCGCCTGGGGCACGACGACGAGCGCGCCGACGCATCCCTTGCGCGCGATGAGCGGCAGGCCCCACATCGATGCGCCACGAAGGCGCTCGGCGAGGGGGGCGACGACGGGAGCGGTCTGGGGCTCCGCGGCGTCCGCGATCGTACGCACGAACTCCTCGAGGGTCGCGGCGGTCTGACGCGCCTCGTCCGCGGTCGCGAAGCCCGCGGCGGCGCGTAGGCGGCCGCTCGTGGGGTCGCCTTCGGTGTGCGTGTAGACGAGGCTCGCGCCTCCACCGATCAGGCCCGCGGCCTGGCTGGCGGTGATGCGGAGGGCGCGGGTGAGGCGCTCGTCGCTGGTTCCGGTCGGGGTGGTGCTCATCTCGGCGCCGCCGCTAGAACCGCTCGTCGGGTTCGATGTCGAAGGGCTCTTCCGGCTTCGCGTCGACCTGATCGTCGTCGTGGACGAGCCCTTCCATCTCGAGCTTCGTCTGGAAGTCGGTCGGATTCGAAGCGGCGTTCAGGGCGCCCTCCATCGTGATCTTGTTCGCCTTGAGCAGATCGAGGAGATGCTGATCGAAGGTCTGCATCTTCTCGGCGCGGCCCCGGGCGATGTATTCGGTGATCTCGTGCGTGCGCGCGGGATCCTTGATGCACTCCTGGATCGAGCGCGTCGAACGCATGACCTCGACCGCGGGGACCCGCCCATTCTGCTTCTTGTTGACGAGCAAGCGGAGCGAGACGACGGCCTTCAGGTTGTCCGCGAGACGTGCGCGCACCTGCATGTGCTCTTCGCTCGGGAAGAACGACACCAGGCGGTTGATCGTCGAGGCGACGTCCGCGGTGTGGATCGTCGAGAAGACGAGGTGTCCGGTCTCCGCTGCCTTGAGCGAGGTGTCGACCGTCTCGAGGTCGCGCATCTCGCCGACCATGATCACGTCGGGATCCTGGCGCAGGGCGGCGCGCAGGGCGTCCGGGAACGAGTCGGTGTCGGTGCCGATCTCGCGCTGGGTGATGATGCTGCGATCGTGCGTGAAGACGAACTCGATCGGATCCTCGACGGTCACGATCTTGCTCTTCCGCTGACGGTTCACCTCGTTGAGCATCGTCGCGAGGGTCGTTGACTTGCCCATGCCCGTCGGGCCCGTGACCAGCACGTAGCCGCGGCGGATCGTCGCGATGTCTCCGAGGACGGAGGGCAGGTTCAGATCGGCGAAGGTCTTGATCTGGAGCGGGATGACCCGCAGCACGATGTTGAAGTAGCGGCGCTGGCGGGAGATGTTGACGCGGAAGCGTCCCTCACCCGGGAGCTCGAACGCGAGGTCGCGCTCGTTGAAGTCGAGATCCTGTCCGAGCGGATCGTTCTCGATCAGGATCCGGACGATCTCCTCCGTGTCCTGGGGAGTGAGGACCTTGTAGCGGAGCTCGACGAGCTCTCCGTGGAAGCGGTAGAGCGGCAGATAACCCACCTGGAAGTGGATGTCGCTCGCGCCCTTCTCGATTCCCAGGCGGAGAAGCCGGTACAGCTTTTCCCGTTCCATCGACGCTCCTCGCAGCGAGGCGGACCGGCTTCGTCGCCGGACCAGGCTCTGCGCGCAGTGGCACAGATAGAGGACATATCGGCCTGCGGAGACAGCCCTTGACCCCGGAAACGAGGGCCACGGAACCCAGGGAGCCGGGTGCGGGTCCGCTATCGTGTCCGGACCCGAGGGCATCGGGCGAGGAGGACAGCGTGAGCGGAATCCGGAGCGGGCGAGGTGCGGTGATGCGGCCGGTCCAGCGGGGCCCCGAGATGCGCTCGTTTCCGATGGGGTGGAATACCTTCATCGTGGCAATCTCCCTTGCACTCTTCGCGGGCCAGGTTGGCGCCGAGGACGAGGTGCCGCCGACCCCGGCGGAGCCCGAGCTGGTCGTGCCGATCGGGGACGGCCCGGCTCCCGGCGACGGGGCGAAGGGTCCAGGACTCGACGCGCTCCTCCACGTGCCGAGCGACTATCTCGCGCCGCGCGGTCGGACCATCGGCGGCGTCGGCGAACCGGAGTGGCGGCGGCGATTCGCGCAGGTCCACAAGCAGCTTCGCGGAGCCCAGTCCGCCCTCGACGAGATCAAGGCGTCGCTCGACGAGGCGTCGGAGGGCGGCGGGTCGAGCCAGTGGGCGGTGGCCCCGCCGGGCGTCTCGAATGCCGGGGCCGGGGGGCCGACGAACTCGCCACTGTCGTTCCGCCTGCGGCAGGAACTCCTGCGCAAGCGAGAAGACCTCGAAGCCGCCGAACGTTCCCTCCGGGACCTGCGGATCGAGGCCGATCTGGTCGGTGTGCCGGTCGACTGGCGCGGCGACCGCGACGTCCCCCTCGGCAAGCGCCTCCCCGATTCTCCGTACTACAACTAGATCGATTGTTGCATGGCGACGTCTTCGCCAACGGCTATCTTGCAACCGCTTTTGCCCCTGCGGGGGCCGCGAATGGGATTCCGCTGCGACTGAAGCGCGGATTCGCCGACGGTGGAAGAGCCGCATGCGCCCATGGGGGCCGAGGGCGCCAGCCCGGATCGCGGAATCGAGACCCATCCAGTCAGGAGACACCCCGATGTCGACCGAAGACGAAAAGAACGACGACTACAACGAAGACGGCCCGGGCATCAACAGCGACCTCGGTTCCTGGCTCTACGTGCTGGGCGGCATCCCGAGCATGATCATCTTCTTCGTCCTGCTCTTCGGGCTGACCGGGGCGTGCGACGCCAACAACGTGCTCTTCCCGGCCTGAGCGCCCGGTACAGCGCGCGCGGGCACCACCTGCGCCTGCGCTGCCGATCTTCTTCCACACCGCGATCTCCGGCGCCGCCGGGGTCGCGGTGTTTTCGTTTCCGGCCGCGCGACCTCGGCAACGGCGGAGAGTGCGGCCCCGCCGTCCGCGCGCAACGGAGCCGCGCCCGGGTCGCGGATTCCAGCCACGCCTCAATCTAGCCCCGGGTCGGACCGATACCGGGTCCATGCAGCTCCGATCCGTTCCCACCCACTGGCGGCGTCGCGCGCCGGTGCTCGTCGCCGGGCTCGCGCTCGTGCTCGGGCTCGGGTGCGCGGGAACGTCGCTCCATCACGTGCTGCCCTCCGGTCTCGACTACTTCCAGGCACCGCGCTCCGACGACGTGTGGAGCCCGAAGATCGAGGGCTGGCAACGCCGCGAGCGCTTCGACGCTGCGTTGATCGCGCCGCTCGAAACGGGTCCCGCCGTCGAGAGCGCCGGGTACAGCGCCGCCAACGCGGTCCTGCCAGAGGACCAGACCGCCGAGAACGGGCTGCGCGCGAAGTACTTCGCGTTCCGCGCGGATCGCAAGCGGGCCCTGGCGCGGGAGGTCGCGGACTGGATCCAGACCGAGGCCAAGGTCCACTATCGCGAGGACGGCGCCGTCGACCATTGGGCGACCCTCGAAGAGACCCTCGCGCGCGGGGGCGACGACTGCGACGGCCTCGAGCTGCTCGCCTTCCACGCCCTGCGCGATCTGGGCTTCGCCGACAGCGAGGTCTATCGCGCCATCGTCGTGCGTCCCTCCGACGGCCAGCACCACATGGTGACGCTCTGGTTCGAGGACGCGGGCGACCCCTGGGTCATCGACCCGACCGGCGCCATGACCCTCGGCATGCCCCGCATGTCCGAGATGAGCGACTGGGTCCCGATCAAGGTCTTCACCGAGGACCTCGAGTTCACCGTCCGGGACCGTGCGGAAGCCTTCGCTCACTCGCACTGAAGACGCTTCGCGCGGGTGCCTCCGATCGCACGCGCCGGTTGCTCTTTCGTGCGGAAGCCTTCGCTCACTCGCATTAGGCCTCCCGTTGCTCGGGGGTTCTCCCGGGTGCTGCTTCGGGGCTAGGTCGGATGGAGCCGCCCACGGCGTCATCCGATAAGCGAGCCACGGGACACCCGCGCCCAGCGCGCGGGAACGGACCGGAGGCCTCGCACGGATGGATCTCGCAACAGTAATCGGACTCGCGCTCGGCTTCGGCCTGATCATCGTTGCGATGGTCCTGGGCGGGGGGGTCATGCCCTTCGTCGATGCCCAGAGTGCGCTCATCGTGATCTTCGGCACGTTCGCGGCGACGCTCACGAACCAGAAGATGCCCTACGTGATCAGCGGGCTGAAGTCGGCGCTCCAGGCCTTCTTCGACAAGTCGAGCCCGAAGGCCGACCTCGTGCCGCTGATCATCGACCTCGCCGGCAAGGCGCGGAAGGAAGGGCTCGTCGCCCTCGAAGGCGAGGAGATCCCGGACCCCTTCATGGCGCGCGGTGTGCGACTCGGCGTCGACGGGCTCTCTCCGGAGCTCATCACCGAGACGCTCAAGGGCGAGCTGTCCGCGATGAAGGAACGCCACGAGCGCGCGCAGCAGATCTTCAAGTTCATGAGTGCGACGGCGCCTTCGATGGGCCTGATCGGTACGATCATCGGACTGGTCCAGATGCTCCAGAATCTCGACGACCCCGACTCGATCGGTCCTGCGATGGCGGTCGCGCTCCTCACGACCCTCTACGGCGCGATCCTGGCCTTCGTGGTCTACGGGCCGATCGGCTCGAAACTCGAGAACCGCACGGCGGAAGAAGTCGCCTCGAAGAAGCTCGCGATCGCCGGCGTGGAGTCGATCCTCAAGGGCGACAACTCGATGGTGATCCAGTCGAAGCTCGAGTCCTTCCTGTCCCCCGAAGAGCGCGAAGCCCTCGGCGACGGCGACTAGGCGGTTAGCCCATGGGTCTCGATCCGAGCGAAGCCGAGGACCACGCCTGCGAAGAGGGCGCGCCGGCGTGGCTCGCCACGATGGGCGACCTGATGAGTCTGCTCCTGGTCTTCTTCGTGCTCATGCTCTCCTTCGCGAACATGGACAAACAGCTCTTCATGGAGGCCATGGGCTCGATCCAGAACGCGCTCGGCGTGATGGAGGAGAACCCGGGCACGTTCAAGGTCCAGAGCTCGTCCATCATCGAATGGTCCGAGAAGAAGTCGACGCCCTTCATCGACGTGATGCAGGTGAAGAAGTCCGAAGACGCGCCGACGATGGACCAGAAGATCATGCAAAAGGTCCAGCAGGCGATCGCGGAGAACAATCTCTCTCGGATCGTCGACGCCGAGTCCTCGGAGAGGGGCGTGATCGTGCGCGTGAAGGGCGGGGCGCTCTTCAAGCCCGGCTCGGACAAGCTCCTCCCGATCTCCTTCGTCTTCCTCGACGAGGTCATCCGGATCACCGAAGAGTTCCCCTACGAGCTCGTCATCGAAGGTCACACCGACGACGCCCCCATCCGGACGCCGCGGTTCCCGACGAACTGGCACCTCGCAGCCGCGCGATCGATCGCGGTCCTCCGATACATGATCGACGCAGGCGACATCGATGCGAGTCGTGTCGCCGCCTCGGGCTACGGCTCGACCCGGCCTCTCGTCCCGAACGACTCGCCCGAGAACCGCGCGGTGAATCGCCGCGTCGAGTTCGTCTACAAGCGCGATCCCGTCGCGGATCGCGCGACTCGCGCCCAGCGCCGCGTCCGTCGCGCCGAGGCGCGCGCGGACTCCGCCGGAAGTTAGGCGCCCCGAAACGGCGCGCGTTCGATTCGAACGCCGTCCCCGAATCACCCCCTCGTGGTTTCGATCCCGACATCGTGGGTGCTTCACGCGCGCGTGCGCCGGGCGTTCTCCCCAGGCGAGAGGCACACACCTCACGAGTTGGAACGCGCGTTCATTCCTGCTGCAAATTTGCACGAATAACGCTCAAGGAGACCTCCCCAGGACCGATCGTTGAAATGTTCGCGGTACCGCGAATTGCATTGCGGAAGGGAGGCCGTGGTGTTGAACGACGAAGTCGGCAGAAATTTCCGGGCAGGCCGTCGCGGCGCTGCGTCCGAGCGAGGAGAGGCGGCACGCGATGCCGTCAAGATCCTCGTCGTCGACGGCGTGCTCGGCTCTCGCTTCTCACTCGTGCAGGCCGCGTCGCAGCCGGGCTTCCTGGTCGACGCCTGCTCGACGACCGAAGAAGCGCACCGCCATCTCGCGCGCACCGACTACGCGCTCGTGATCGCCGACGAGGGGATCGCCGGCGAGGCCGGTCTCCCCTTCCTCGAAGACCTGCGGGACCGTCACCCGGAGACCGCGCGCGCGCTGATCGCGAGCGAGTCGGGCTTCGAATGGAAGCGCGGTGCGATCGACCGCGCCGACCTGTGCTTCCTCCTCACCAAGCCCTGGAGCAGCGAGGCGCTTCGACGCACGCTCCGGGAGCTCTTCTCCGAGGGCCGTGCCTTCGCGACCTGGGAACACGTCGACGCCGGCCCGTCTCCGGCTCGCGGATCGACCCCTTCCGCCGAGGGACTCGCTTCGCCCGCGCGTCACGAGATCCTGCTGCGGGGCCTCCTCGCCGGGCTCAACTCCTGCGAGACCGAGAGCGAGGTGGTCGAGCTGCTGCGTGCCGAGCTCAGCCAGCCCTTCGGTACCGAGCGCTGGCTCTGGGTCGACGAGGACCTCGGGCAGGCCGCCGGACTCGCACACGACTGGCCCGTCGAAGAAGGCCTCGACCCCGACGCGCTGGCAGCGCGCGACCGCATCCTCCTCGCAGTCGCTCGGCGCAGCACCCGGGTCTCACGGCTCGATGCACAGGACGGAGAGGCCGCTCGACCGCGGCAGCAGGCGTCGTGCTTCGGCGTCCCGCTCCGGATCGGCGGACGCCGCGTCCTGACCGGTCTCGTGTGGGCCGATCGCACGCGAAATACCGGCCTCGTGTCGGCCCTCCGCGAGCTCGTGGACGGGCTGCAGATGGCGATTCATCGCATCCGCGAGGCGGATGCGCGGGCGCGTGCCGCGCGAGATCTCGCGCAGCGCGTCTCGGAGGAGCTCCGCACGCCGGTGGGCGCGCTGACGCACGCGGTCGACCTGCTGAGGGGCGAGGCGGAGCGCGCCGGACTCCCGACGGAGTGGGTGGACCGGATCTCTTCGGAGTCGGAGCGCGTCGCGCGCGCCGTCGAGCATCTCGAGGGCGAGATGCTGGCTGCGCCGCTGCGCACGAATGCACCGACCGGCTGAGCGCCGGTCGATCGATGCCGGCCCGAGGCCGGCGATGTCTTGGATGGGGGGCGCACTCGAAGTGGCCAGGATCTTGATCGCGGATGGGGAAGAGAACTTCGTACGGCAGGCGGCGGCGACGCTCCACCTGAATGGCCACGAGGTGTCGAGTTGTCGGCACGTCGAGGAGGCCCTTCGTGTGGCGGCGGGCGATGCACCGCAGCTGGTGCTGGCCGATCTCCGGCTCGACGGCGGCGGGGCGTTCGAGCTCGTCGATCGTCTGAAGCAGGCGGACATCGGCTGCGGGGTGATCGTGACGACGAACGTGGGCAGCATCGAGAGCGCCGTCGAGGCGATCCAGCGGGGCGCCCTCAACTACCTGCGTAAACCGATCGACCGTGACGACCTCGTGGCGATCGTCGAGGAGGGGCTCGCGAAGGCGCACGCCGCGCCGCGCGCGGTGACGACGGTCGAGAATACCGAGAGTGACGACCTGAGCGAGCTGACCGGCATCGTCGGCAGCTCGCGCGCGATGGACGACCTCCTTCGCCTCGTCGAAAAGGTCGCGGACACCGACAGCTCGGTCCTGATCACCGGCGAGACCGGCGTCGGCAAGGAGCTCATCGGTCGTGCGATCCACCGGCTCTCGCGTCGCTCCGACCGCGTCTTCTGTGCGGTGAACTCGGCGGCGTTCCCGGAGACCCTTCTCGAGAGCGAGCTCTTCGGCCATCGCCGCGGCGCCTTCACCGGTGCCACCGCGAACAAGAAGGGGCTCTTCGAGTTCGCCCACGAAGGCACGGTCTTCCTGGACGAGGTCGCGGAGATGCCGCTGTCGATGCAGGTGAAGCTCCTGCGCTTCCTCCAGACCGGGGAGGTGCGGCCCGTCGGTGACGAGACGACCCGCTACGTGGACGTCCGGCTCGTCGCGGCAACGAACAAGAACCTCGAGCGCGAAGTGGCCGAGGGGACGTTTCGCGAGGATCTCTACTACCGCCTGGCGGTGATTCCGATCCACGTGCCGCCGCTTCGCGAGCGACCGGAGGACGTGCGCGCCCTGTCGAGTCACTTCCTCAGGCGCTTCGCCGAGCGAGCGGGCAAGCCCGTAGCGCGGATCGCGTCCGATGCGATGGAGCTCCTGGCGGGATACGCCTGGCCGGGAAACGTGCGGCAGCTCGAGAACTCGATCGAGCGGGGTGTCGCCCTCTGTCAGGGCGAAGAGATCCAGGTCGAGGACCTGCCTGTCCGGCTCAAGGAGGAGTCTCTGGTCCGGGAGGGCGAGACGATCCACAGCCTGCAGGTCATGGAGCGTTCGCACATCCTGAACACCCTCGAGCAGGTCAACTGGAACCGCAAGCGCGCGGCCGCGCTGCTGCAGATCTCGACGACGACGCTCTGGCGTCGCCTCAAGGAGTTCGGCATCGAGACCGACGGCTCGCGCCGGCCGGCGAGCGCGCCCCAGGTGACGCGCTGACCCCTTCACGAATTCTCGCTGCGGCGGCGCCCGCCGCGAACCCTAGCGCAAGGACGGGATCCGAATGCGGATCGCCCTGACGGAGTAGACCGATGGCCAAGGACAAGGACAACGAGAGCGAAGCCGAGGAGACCGAGGCGGCCTCCGGGGGCGGCGGCAAGGGCGGGATGGTGATGATCATCGCTGCCGCGCTGATCTCGCTCGGGCTCGGCGCCGGTGGTGCCTTCTTCTTCGCGAGTCAGCAGCAGCCTCCGCCGCCGCCGACCGCGCAGCAGTCGATCGAGGCCGAGCTGGCCGCCGAGAAGGCGGCCGCGAAGCAGCGCGCCCTCACCGAGGACTTCAAGGACCGCCTCTACGGGATGGACCCCTTCGTCGTGAACGTGACAGGCGACGGGTACAACCGCATCCTGAAGCTCCGGGTCGAGCTCGAGACGACGGATAGCGACGTGAAGGAAGAGCTCGACGCGCGACTGCCGCAGGTGCGGGACGCGTTGATCGTGCTCCTCTCGAGCAAGCAGCTCTCGGACATCACGGACTTCGAGGGCAAGGCCCTGCTGAAGGAAGACATGCTGGAGCGCGTGAACGACCTGCTCGACACGGGTCAGATCCGCTCGATCCTGTTCACGGAGTTCGTCGTCCAGTGACGAAGGACCCGAACACGGAGATCGTCGTTCGATGAGAACCGGCCAGAACGAAGATGCGGTGCTCTCCCGGGAGGAGCTCGATGCTCTGCTCGAGGAGATGCCGAAGGTCCTGTCGGACCGGGAAGCGGACATCGATTCGCATCGGCCCCGGTACGCCGAGATGGACCTGCAGCGCGCGAACGAGGACTTCGCGTTCGAGCAGGGCCTGGCGCTCTCGAATCAGTACCAGCGCGTCATCGGCTTCTCGTTGATCGGCCAGCGCGAGATCGACATGTCGGAGCTCGCGGAGCTGATGCTGCCGACGGATCTCGTCGCCGCCTATCAGATTCTGCCGAAGGGGCTCGAGGGCTACTTGCTGATGTCGCGCCCCTTCTTCTTCCAGATGCTGAGCATGAGCTTCGGTTCCGGGCCGACGATCAAGCCCACGCGTCCGCCGACGCGGGAGTACTCGCGGATCGAGCGCCGCTTCTACGTGCGCTCGGCGACCGAGATGCTCGAGCAGCTCGCGCGCGCGTGGAACAAGATCGCGGCGACGAGCCTGTCCTTCGAGGGGCTCCTCAGCCGCGCCAGCGTCGCGGACAGTCTCGGTGGGTTCGCCGTGCTGGCCACCTTCGATGTGAAGGGTTTCTCCGAGTCGTGCCGTGTGCGCGTCGCGATTCCCGCCAGCGCCTTCTCGACGAAGGAAGCGGTCGCGGCCCAGTCCTCGCCGGGTCTCGGCGCGACCGCCGGTGTCTCCGTGATGGAGGTCCCGATCCGGCTGCGCGCCCGGGTGGGCACTGCGGAGCTCTCGCTCGCCGACGTCGGTCGGCTCGAGCCGGGCTCGATGATTCCCCTCGACGTTCCGTCCGACGGTGGGCTCACCGTTCGCATCGGGTCCGAGGACAAGTTCAGAGGGATCGCCGGGACGCAGGGCGGCAAGAGCGCCGTCCAGCTCGGGGACCGACTCGATGGAGTGGAGTAGTAGCCCGTGAGGGACTCGATGAAGTGGAGTAGTACACGATGAGCGACGAAGGCGAAGAGCTTCCCGAGATCGACGAGAGCGTCGTCGGAAGCGAGGCCGAGAAGCCCGAAGAGGAAGTGGCCGTCGCGGCCGACGGGCCGCCGGATCTGGGACTCATCATGGAGGTCCCGCTCCGGCTGAGCGTCGAGGTCGGCAGCGCGAACCTGCCCGTGCGCGACGTGCTCGCGCTCTCGAAGGGCTCCATCGTCGAACTCGATCGGTCGAGCGGCGAGCCCGCGGACATCTACGTGAACGACCGACTGATCGCGCGTGGCGAGATTTCGCACGAAGACGATCGCGTCGCCATCCGGATCACCGAGCTGATCGCCGCGAACGCGGCGGCGCTCACCTGAAACCACGCAACGGTGCGGAGGGAACCATGCTCGAGACCGTCGCCGCACTCTGCGTCGTGTTGGGAGCCATCGTGCTCCTGCGGGTCGCACTCGTGCGCTTCGGCCTCGCACCGGGAGGGCGCGGGGGTGACCGGCGTATCCAGATCGTCGAGACCGTGCCCCTCGGCGCCAAGCAGCAGCTGCACCTCGTGGAGGTGGACGGCCGCAGTCTCCTGCTCGGTGCGAGTGAGCAGGGCATCGCACGCCTGGCGAGACTGCCGGACGTCCCGGTCGAAGAACTCGGGGATCGCGTCGAGGAGCCGGCCGGAGACGACGACACGCCTCGGAAGCCGAGACTCGTGAGCGTGCTCCACGCCTGGACGGGCCTGCTCCCGCTCGTTGCACTCGCCTTCGTGGCGCTGGCGGCGCCCGAGGTCGGCGCGCAGGAGGCCGCAGAGGCGAGTCCGACATTCTCGATTTCGATCGACGGCGCCATGGCCCCCGACAAGCTGTCGGACACGCTGAAGATCGTCCTCGTCCTGACGGCAATCTCGATCGCGCCTTCGCTCCTGCTGATGGCGACGTGCTTCACGCGCATCCTGATCGTGCTGGCCCTGCTGCGGCAGGCGATCGGCACGGCGACCCTGCCGCCGAACCAGGTGCTCGTGGGGCTCGCCCTCATGACGACCGTCTACGTGATGACGCCGGTCGCGGAGGTCGTCTACGCCGATTCGCTCCAGCCCTACATGGCCGAGGAGATCGGCGGGGAAGTCGCGATCGAGAAGGGGCTCGCGCCGATTCGCGACTACCTGCTCGCGCATACGCGGGAGAACGATCTGCTCCTCTTCGTCGAGATGAAGGGAGACTCGATCCCGGAGGCGGCGGAGGAGGTCGGGATCGCGGTGCTGATGCCTGCGTTCATGATCAGCGAGCTGCGTACGGCCTTCGAGATCGGTTTCATGATCTATCTGCCCTTCCTGGTGGTCGATCTCGTGATCGCTTCGATGCTGATCTCGCTCGGCATGATCATGTTGCCCCCGGTCATGATCGCCTTGCCGTTCAAGCTGATGCTCTTCGTGCTGGTAGATGGTTGGAATCTGACCCTCACCGCCCTGGTGACGGGGCTGCAGTAGGCGTGCGCTCGAGAAGGAGGGGAGGGCGATGTCCCTCGAACAACTCGGATCCGTGATCCAGGACATGATGCTGACGACGCTGCTCGTCTCGGCGCCGGCCCTCCTCGTGAGTCTGGTCGTCGGTCTGGTGATCGCGGTCTTCCAGGCGGCGACGCAGATCAATGAGCAGACCCTCACCTTCGTGCCGAAGATCGTCGCGGTCTTCGGAATCTTCGCGGCGCTCTTCCCCTGGATGATGCAGCTGATGATGGAGTTCTCCGGCCGCGTCATGCAGATCGTGGCCATGCAGGGCGGCCCGTGATGGGCCGGGGCGCGCTGAGGGACGACGGGTCGTGAGTTCCGAGGTCGGATTGATGCCCGTATTGTGGGCGTTGCTGGGCAGCGTGCGGGTGTTCGTCATGATGATCGCGGGTCCGGTATTCAGTCATCCCGCGGTCTCGATGCGCATCCGGATGATGGCCGCGCTCCTGATCGCCTGGGTCGCGGCACCCGTAGGCACGCCCGTGCTCCAGCAGGCCGAGTGGGACGTCGGCACGCTGGCCGGCGCCGTCATGGTGGAAGTGATGATCGGTCTGGTGGTCGGCATCGGGTCGGGCCTCGTCTTTGCAGGCATCCTGCAGCTCGGCGAGTTCGTCGCGATCCAGGGCGGCCTCGGCGCTGCTCGCAGCCTCGATCCGACCAGCGGCGCTTCGTCGGTCGCGATCGGCACCGCGTTCAACACCTTCGCGATGCTCATCTTCCTGATCATCGGCGGACACCACGATCTGATCCGCGGGATCGTCGCGTCCTTCGACTCGCTGCCGATCGGAGGAGACCTGCCCGACGTGGGCGTGTACCGCGAGATCGCGGCCCTCGGCGGCGTGATCTGGGAGCTCGCCTTCCAGCTCGCCGCGCCGATCTCGATCGCGATCTTCGTGCAGAACATGGCGACGGGCGTGCTCGCGCGCGCCATGCCTCAGCTGAACCTGCTGCTGGTGAACCTGCCGTTGCACGTCGGGATCCTCCTCTTCCTGGTCGGCTTCGGCGCGACCGAGTTCGTCCACGCGTTCAAGGACGTGCTCGAGCTCTGGCCGAGTCGTGTGTTCGCGATCCTGATGGAGGGTGGCGGCGTTGCCGGATGAAGCCGAAAAGACCGAGCCGGCGACCCCCAAGAAGAAGGAGGACGCGCGGAAGAAGGGGCAGGTGGCCCAGAGTCGCGACGTCTCGACTGTCGTGCTGCTGATCGCCGCCGTGCTCGCGTTGTCCTCGCCGCTCGGAGCGCGACTCGCGGAGACCGTGCACGACACGGCGCGCACCGCCTGGAGCGGATTGCTGATCACGCCGGGCACGGTCGCGGACTACCACGTCGTCTTCGTGAAGCTCGGCCTCGTCGTGCTCCTCGCGCTCGCGCCGTTCGCGATCCTCTTCATGGTCGTCGGCATGGCGGGCAACCTGGTCCAGATCGGCTGGATGCTCTCGCCCGAGGCGCTGCAGCCGAAATTCGAGAAGCTGAATCCGCTCTCGGGCCTGAAGCGCATGGTCAGCCTCGACAAGCTCTACGAGCTCGCGAAGTCGATCCTGCGGCTGGTCGTGGTGGTCTCCATCCTGGTCTGGCTCCTCGCGCCGTCGCTGCCCGACGTGCTCACCCACATCGGTGCCTCCGTGGTTTCGATCGGAGCGTTGGGCGGCGATCTCCTAGAGCGCACGATCTGGACGATCCTCGCCATCTTCGCGGTCTTCGCCGTCGTGGACTACGTGTGGCAGCGCTATCAGCACGAGAAGCGTCTGCGCATGACGAAGCAGGAGGTGCGGGACGAGACCAAGCAGCGCGAGGGCGATCCGAAGGTCAAGAGCCGGATCCGGCAGATCCAGCGCGAGGTCGCTCAGCGCCGCATGTTCGAAGCGATCGCCGACGCCGACGTCGTGATCGTGAACCCGACCCACTACGCCGTCGCGCTGCAGTACCGGCCTCCGGAGCAGAGCTCGCCCAAGGTGCTCGCGAAGGGACGCAACCACGTCGCGCTCCGGATCCGTCGCCGCGCGGAGGAGCTCGAGATTCCGATCGTCGAGAACCCGCCGGTCGCGCAGCTGCTGTACCGCACGGCACAGATCGATCGCGAGATCCCGGAAGACCTCTACCAGGCGGTCGCTGAAGTGCTCGCCTACGTCTACAAGCTCGATCCGGGCAAGGCGAATGGCTGGAGGGCGGCCTGATGGCAGAGTCGACCAAGAATCATTCGGGCGGACTGATGGCGAATTTCCCCCTGAGTCAGCTCATTCTCGGCGGTGCGTTCTTCTTCATTCTGGCGCTCCTGGTCGTCCCGCTGCCGGCGGCGATCCTCGACCTCTTCCTGTCGCTCTCGCTGACGATGGGGCTGATCGTCCTGCTGCTGGCCCTCTTCGTGGAGCGGCCCCTCGATTTCTCCGTCTTCCCCTCGCTCCTCTTGATGATGACGCTGATGCGGCTGGGCCTGAACGTCGGCAGCACGCGTCTCATCCTGCTCCACGGCAACGAGGGCTCCGACGCGGCGGGCAACGTGATCCGCGCCTTCGGCGAGTTCACGGTCGGCGGCAACTACGCGATCGGCATCGTCATCTTCTTGATCTTCGTGATCATCAACATGGTCGTGATCACGAAGGGCGCCGGGCGGATCGCCGAGGTCGCCGCGCGCTTCACCCTAGACGCGATGCCCGGTAAGCAGATGGCGATCGACGCCGATCTGAATCAAGGCGTGATCGACGACAACGAAGCCCGAAAGCGGCGCATCGAGGTCCAGCGCGAATCGGACTTCTACGGTGCGATGGACGGTGCCAGCAAGTTCGTGAAGGGCGACGCGATCGCGGGCATCGTGATCATGCTGATCAACCTCGTCGGCGGCCTTGCCGTCGGCGTCTTCCAGGAAGGCATGCCGGTTCTCGAGGCGGCGCAGACCTACACGACCCTCACGGTTGGTGACGGTCTCGTGAGTCAGGTCCCCGCGCTCGTCGTATCCGCGGCCGCGGGCGTGGTCGTCAGTCGCGCCGGCGCCGGGGACTCCTTGTCCGCGGAGCTGCGCGATCAGGTGATCCTGCAGCCCCGGGCGATGGGGATGACCGCGGCGATGCTGGGTGTGATGGCGGTCGTGCCCGGGCTGCCCTTCGCGCCCTTCGCGGTGCTCGCGGCCGCCGCCGCGGGGGTCGCCGCGTTCGTGAAGCCGGAAGAACCGGAGCCGGAGGTGCTCCCGGAGACCACCGAGATCGCGGCGCCGACCGAAGAAGAACAGATCCGCGATGCGCTCGTGCTCGACGACCTCGAGCTGGAGATCGGCTACGGGCTCATCCCCATGGTCGACGAGAGCCGGGGCGGCGAGCTGCTCGGTCGCATTCGCGCGACGCGTCGCCAACTCGCGTCCGAGCTCGGCTTCATCGTTCCGCTGATCCACATCCGCGACAACCTCGACCTCGCCGAAGGCGGCTACTCGATCCGCGTGCGCGGAGAAGAGGTCGCCGGCGCCGAGATTCCGCAGGGTCGGTCCCTCGCGATCGCGCCCGGTGAGGACGCCGACGAGATTCCGGGCACGCAGACCCGCGACCCGGCCTTCGGGCTCCCGGCGCGATGGATCGAAGAGCGGGATCGCGATCGCGCCAGCGGCGCCGGCTACGCGGTCGTCGATGCTTCGACCGCGCTCTCCACCCACCTCGCCGAGGTGGTGCGCAGCCACGCGCCCGAGCTCCTCACACGCCAGCGTGTGCAGGACCTGCTCGACCAGTTTGCAGAGTCCTCGCCGAAGGTGGTCGAGGAGATCGTCCCGACGATCGTTCCGCTCTCGTTGCTCCACCGCACGATGCGCTCGCTGCTGTCCGAGCGGGTGTCGATTCGCGACCTGGGTTCGATCCTCGACACCCTCGCCGAGCACGCGGGCAAGATTCAGGACCCGGATCTCCTGACCGACCTCGTGCGCGAGCGTCTGGGGCGGTCGATCACGCGGCCCTACATCCAGGACGACGGTCGGTTGCCCGTGATCACTCTCGGCTCGGACCTCGAGGAGCACTTGAGGAGTGTCGTGCAACGCTCCGAATCGGGTTCTTTCCTCGCGGTCGATCCAGTGACCCTCGACGGACTCGTTCGTGGCGTGCAGGGCGCCGTCGATCGCCTGGGGCTGGGAGGCGACGAGCTCGGTCCGGTACTCCTCGCGACCCAGAGCATCCGCTCGCCCCTGCGTCAGATCATCGCGCGCTTCCTTCCGCGCATGGCCGTCATGTCCCACGGTGAGCTGCCGGGAGGCGTACACGTCGTGGCGATGGAGACGGTGAGGCTCGAGGCCGATGCACATCAAGCGGTTTGAGGCCCCGACCCTCGCGGTCGCCCTCGCGCAAGTGAAGGCGGAGCTCGGGGAGGACGCGCTGATCCTCGGGTCGCGAACGATCCGACGCGGTCGCGACCGGTTCGGCTTGCTCTCGCGCACCGTCGTCGAGGTCCAGGCCGCGAAGGAACGCAAAGCCGGCGGTCGCTCGCCCGAAGCGTCGGCGGCGCCCCCGCGTGACGAATCGGACGGCGTCGCCGTCGACCTGGGCGAGGCGGCCCGGGAAGGGCGGGACGACCATGACCGCTTCGCGCGATTCGAAGCGGAGATGCGCGGCGAGCTGCGCGCGCTCCACCGCGCGATCGTAGACCTGGCGACCCGGGACCACGCTCCGGAGGATGCGGTCGATGACCTCGCGCGTCGGCGCCTCGAACACCTCGGTCTCGCCTCCGCGACCCACGAGCGTCTGCTCGCCGGCTGGCGCGACGCGCGGGGGCACACGCCGGGCATCGGGCTCGAGCCTTTCCTGCGCGACGCGATCGAAGCCTGCCTCACGCCTCCGCGCGCGCTGGATCCCGGCGACGTGCGATTGATCGTCGGCGCACCCGGCGCGGGAAAGACGACGACGCTCGCGAAGCTCGCTGCCCGAAACGAGGAGGGAGAGCGCGACGTCACGCTGGTCTCCCTGGATCACTATCGCGTCGGCGCCTCCGACCCGCTCCGGCGTTATGCCGCGCTGCTCGAGTCCCCCTTCGTCGAGGCGAGCTCGCCGTCGGAGATCGCGGGACTCGCTGCGCGAAGCGCGGGTCACGAGGTGCTCGTCGACACCGCCGGTCGGGGACGCCGAGACGCGGATCGACTGGTCGCCCTCGAGCCGCTCCGGGAGCGGCTGGCGGACGCGCTCCGGGTGGAGCTCGTGGTGGACGCGACCGCTCGCGCGGACGTGCTGCGCTCCCAGCTCGATCGATTCGCCGGGCTTCGTCCCGACCGGATCGTCTTCACGCGGACCGATGAATGTGAGTCGGTCGCGCCGATCGTAGACCTCCTGCTCGATTCCCACTGCCCGCCTGCGTCCTGGCTGGGCACCGGTCAGCGCGTGCCGGAAGACCTCGCGCCCGCCGAGGCGGGCCCGCTGGTCCGCTCGCTCTTCGGGGCGGCGGCGTGACCGGCGAACGCGGCCAACCGTCGATCGTTCTTTCTAGAGGCGAACAGGCCTCGTCTCTCGGATCGCGCCGAAGCCGTCGCGTGGCGGCGACCGCAGTCGAGCCTGCGAGTCCGCCGGGCCACAGCCTCGCGATCGTGAGCGGGAAGGGGGGCGTGGGCAAGAGTCTGCTCGCGGTGAACCTCGCGCTGGCCATCGCGCGCGCCGAACGCGCCCGTCGGGTGCTCCTGGTCGACGGCGACGCCGGCCTCGCGAACGCGGACCTGATGCTCGGCTGGATTCCATCGCACACCTTGAGCGACTGGATCGAGGGGCGCGCGCGGATCGACGACGTGCTGACGAGCCGGCTTCCCGGCCTGGACCTGCTCGTGAGTGGCACGGGGGAGGCGGCCACCGGGCTGCTCGCCCATTTCGCGGCGGGCGGACTCGACGAGCGGGCCCGCGCCGCATTCGGTGATCCCGAGCTCGCGATCTTCGACCTGGGGGCCGGCATCGGCGCATCGGTCGTCGAGATCGCGTGCGCCTGCGAGCGGGTCTGGCTCGTCGCGACGCCGGAGCCCACCAGTCTCGCAGACGCCTACACGATGGCGAGACGGTTGACCGAGCGACGTCCCGGCGTGGCGCTCGAGCTGATCGTGAACCGAGTGAAGGACCCGGAAGAGGGCGCGCGCACGCACCTCGCGCTGGACCGGATGACTCGGCGCTTCCTCGACCGACCGCTCCCCTTGCGCGCGGTGTTGCCCGACGATCCGGCGGCGCTGCGGGCGGTCGCCAGGCAAGAGCCGCTGGCGACGGTCGCGCCGAACGCGGCGATCGCGCGCCGGCTGGTCCTTCTCGCTGAGTCGATCATCGAGGAGCTCTCCGGAGCGCCTGGGACCGGCGGCGTTCCAGCCTGAAAGCTTCCCTTTCATTCCGTGGGTCGGGCGCGGCAGGAATTGCCGCCCCTCGGAAGGGCCGGATCGAAAAGACCTGCGGTTCCGGACAGTTGGCATTCACCCGCCCCCCACGGAAGCATGGCACGACGCTTGCGATTCCTCCCGTGACAGACCCCGTCCACCGCGCGATCGGCGCGCGAGGACGGCGGGGTCGAGGACGGCATGGGCAGCGAATCCTACATCTCGGCATCGGGCGCTTCGGCGCAGCTGCGCGACCTCGACGTGGTGGCGAACAACCTGTCGAACGTCGGCACGCCGGGATACAAGCGTTCGGAGTCGATCTTCCGCGCCGTGCTCGAGTCGTCGCTTCGCGAGGCGTCCGGCAATCTCGTGCCGGGTGCGCCCTCGACCTCCTTCGTCTCGACCGACGAGATCGGCTCAAACTTCGAGCGTGGCTCCGTCGAACGGACCGGCGCACCGCTCCACGCGATGATCGACGGCCCGGGCTTCTTCGAGATCCTGACGCCCCAGGGCATCCGCTACACGCGGGCCGGCAACTTCATGGTCAACCGCGAAGGCGAGCTCGCGACCCCGTCCGGCTACCCGGTCCAGGGCGAGGGCGGCTCGATCGAGGTGCGGGACAGCGCGGCGCGCATCGACCAGACCGGCGCGCTCGTCGACGCGACCGGCAACATCATCGGCCGGCTCAAGGTCGCGGACTTCGAGGAAGTCCAGGCCCTCAAGCGCGAGGGCCAGAGCGTCTTCAGCGCGCCGGAGGAGGCGGGCCTCCGCGTCCTCGACAAGAACAATTTCATCCCGGGCTCGATCGAGGGCTCGAACGTCGATGCTTCGCGGGAACTGGCCACGATGGTCATGCTCCAGCGCGCTTTCGAGACGAACGTGCGTGCGATGCAGGTCGACGATGAAACCACCCAGAGACTGATCGAAGGAATGCGCTGATGAGAGCTCTCTTTACTGCCGCGACCGGAATGGAGGCCCAGCAGGCCCAGATCGACACGATCGCGAACAACATCGCGAACGTGGGCACCACGGGCTTCAAGAAGTCGCGCGCGGAGTTCCAGGATCTCTTCTACGAGACCCTTCGAGCTCCCGGTGCTGCGAGCGACGACGGATCGGTGCTGCCGACCGGCGTCCAGGTCGGCCACGGCGTGCAGCTCGGCGCGATCAACACGATCTTCAGCGCCGGCGATCGCCTGAATACGGGCAACCAGCTCGACATGGCGATCGACGGCCTCGGCTTCTTCCAGGTCCAGCGCCCGAACGGCGAAACCGTCTACACGCGGGACGGCACGTTCAAGCTCGACGGGAACGGGAACCTCGTCACGGCCCAGGGGTATCAGGTCCTGCCGAACATCACGGTGCCGCCGAACGCGATCTCTGTGACGGTGTTGCCGGACGGCACGGTGAACGCCGCGCAGGCCGGCAACTCGCAGCCGCTCAATCTCGGCCAGATCCAGCTCTCGCGCTTCGCCAATCCGGCGGGGCTGCGGATGGTCGGGGGCAACCTCTTCGAGGCGACGAACGCCTCGGGCGATCCCGAGACCGGACTGCCCGAACAGAACGGCTTCGGCGGGATCGCCGCCGGCTTCCTCGAAGGCTCGAACGTCGAGGTCGCCGAGGAGCTCGTGCAGATGATCCTGGCCCAACGGGCCTTCGAGGTCAGCTCCCGGGTGATCCAGGCGGGCGACGAGATGCTGCGCATCGCTTCGCAGCTCTCCCAGTAGTCAATCACGCCAGGGCGTTCGCGGCGGCAAGTAGGCCGCCGCGTCGCCCGAGGAAGACGAAGATGCGGATGTCGGCAATCGTATGGGGGATGCGTCACGTGCTGGCCGGGGTCTGCCTGGCGCTCGTCGCGCTCTCCGCCCAGGCGGACGAGGGCGAGCAGCGCGTTCGCAAGGACATCGACCGCTACGTGCGCGCGCGACTGGCCGCGACCGAGGCCACGGGCGCCAAGACGTCGATCGACGTCCCGCCGCTCAGCAGCTTCTCCGTCGACCGTGACCGCCACCCCGGACCGCTGCGGACCGAGATCTCCAGCCGCGCGCCGGAGCCGCTCCGCGGACGCGTGCCCCTCGCGATCTCGCTCTATGCCGGGAATCACCTGGTCCGCCGAGCAGTCGTGACGCCCTACGTCCGGCGCACCGAGCGCATCATCGTTCCGATCCGTGACCTTCGTCGCGGGGCGATCCTGTCTCCGAGCGACTTCACCTACGTCGACCGCGACGCCAACAGGCTGCCGAGAGACGTCGTGCGCGACAGCGCGGAGGTGATCGGCCTCCGGGCGAAGCGCTCGCTTCGCAAGGACGCGGCCTTTCGCAGTTCCCAGGTCGAGGGCGTGCCTCTCGTCGAGCGGGGCGATCGCGTACAGATCGTGTTGCAGGCGGGTGCCCTCCTGATCAGCGCCTCGGGCAAGGCCCAGGAGTCCGGCGCCCTCGGAGAATGGATCCGGGTCGTGAACCTCGACTCGAAGCGCGAGCTCTCGGGCCGCGTCGATGCGGAGGGCAGGGTGCATGTCGCGTTCTGAGCCCGCCGCGCGCGTGTTCGCGTGCGCCGTCTTCCTGCTCGTCACCGCCTCGCTCGGTTGCGTCGAGACGTCGATGCGCGAGGCGCGCGAGCCGATGGACTACGGCGCCCTCGAGAGGCCGCCGACCCGACCCAGGACCGCCGGCTCGATCTGGACGGGTGCCACCCAGTCCGGCTCCTTTCTCTTCTTCGACGAGAAGGCCGCGAACGTCGGCGACCTCGTGACCGTCGTGATCGTCGAAGCGACGGAAGCCGAGGGCGACGCGCGGACGGAGACAGACACGAATCGCGCGATGAACGTCGGACTCTCCTCGCAGGTCGGTTTCCAGAAGCTGATCGCGAGCCCGATCCAGGGCCTGCTCCGGGTCTTCGGTTTCGACGATCAAGGCACCGGCGTCGACCAGGGAGAGACCCTCAACGTCGTCCAGAGTCAGATGCAGAACGAGTTCACCGGCGAGGGGCTGACGAGTCGGCGCGGCACCTTCACCGGCGTGATCACGTGTCGCGTCATCGGCGTGCTCCCGAACGGCATTCTCCACATCCGCGGCAGGCGCTCCGTCGTGGTCAATCACGAGGCGCAATACATCGCGCTCGAGGGGCTCGTGCGCCGCGAAGACCTGACGATCGAGAACAGCGTCCTCAGCAACTCGGTTGCCGAGATGCGCCTTTCCTACGACGGGATGGGCGTACTCGACGACAAGCAGCGGCCCGGCTGGATGAGCCGCTTCCTGGATTGGGCGTACCCCTTCTGATGCGAAGCACGGTGGCACACGATCGACGACGACGGGGTCTGCGCAGGGCGTTGGGCCTCGCGCTCGTGCTCGCGTTCGCGACCGGCGATGCGTCCGCGGCGCGCCTGAAGGACATGGCCTCGGTGAAGGGCGTGCGATCGAACCAGATCATCGGATACGGCCTGGTGGTCGGTCTCCGCGGGACCGGGGACAAGGCCGGCGCGCGCTTCACGACCCAGTCCCTGCGCAGCCTGCTCTCGAAGATGGGGATCGCCCTCGATCCCAACGCGATCCGCGTCGCGAACGTCGCTGCGGTCATGGTCACCGCGGACCTCCCGCCCTTCGCGCGCACCGGCGCGGAGATCGACGCGGTGGTGTCTTCGATCGGCGACGCCCAGAGCCTCGAAGGCGGCATGCTGCTGATGACGCCGCTGCTCGGAAACGACGGCGAGATCTACGCGATTGCACAGGGCGCCGTCGCGGTCGGGGGCTTCTCCGTCGAGGGTGGCGGGGCATCGGTCTCACAGAACCATCCGACGGTCGGTACCCTCGTCGGCGGCGCGACCGTCGAGCGCGAGGTGGCCTACAGCCTCGTCGGCCGACAGCAATTCGAGATCTCGCTGCACAATCCCGACTTCACGACGGCGCAGCGCACGGCGAGCCGGATCAATCAGGCCTTCTCGGAAGGCGTCGCCGCCGCGCGGGACTCGGGCACGCTCGATCTCCAGATCCCCGAGGCGTACCGGAACGACGTGGTCGGATTCCTGGCGCGGGTCGAGTCTCTCGACGTCGTGCCCGACAAGGCCGCCCGCATCATCCTGAACGAGCGCACCGGCACGATCGTCATGGGCGATCGCGTGCGCGTCTCCACCGTCGCCGTCTCCCACGGCAACCTGACGGTGATCGTGAATCGCACGAACCAGGTCTCGCAGCCGGCGCCCTTCGGCGCAGGACAGACCGCGCGGGTTCAGAACACCGACGTCGAGGCCTTCGAGGAGAAGTCCAACCTGAGCGTGATCGAAGAGACCGTCACGATCGGCGAGCTCGTGCGTGCCCTCAACGCGATGGGCACGACCCCGACCGATCTGATCTCGATCATCCAGGCGATCAAGGCGAGCGGAGCGCTCGCCGCCGACGTGGAGATGATGTGATGGATCGCCGGCGCGCTTCGACCAGGGAGATCCCGTAATGGATGGAATCACCGCACCCCCGCTCCCGACGGTGCACAGCCTCGGCAAGGTCGTGACCAAACACACGGACGAGAAGACGGCGCTCAAATCCTTCGAGGCGTACGTCGTGGGCGAGATGCTCCGGCGTGCTGCGCCGAAGAGCGAAGAGGGTCTCTTCGACGGCGGACAGGCAGGTCGCATGTATCAGGACCATCTCTATCAGGAATTCGCGCGCATCATCGCCGAGGACGGTCGCTTCGGCCTCGCGGCGCAGCTCGAGGGACAGCTGACCGATCGGCAGGCCGCGGAAGACACCGCCGCGGATGGGGAGGAGAACCGATGAGCGTGATCACCGAGCTGGTGACGCGACTCGAAGTCGTGCTCGAGGCGGAAGAGGGGACCTATCGCCGCTTCAAGCAGGTCCTTCGACGTGAAGAGGAAGAGCTCGTCGCGCTGAATGCGCACGACCTCGAGCGCACGACCGCAGAAAAGGAGGCGCTCGGTGCCGAGGCGCGGCTCCACGGAGAGTCGCGGGTCGAGCTGACGCGCTCGCTCGCGGGGGTCCTGGGAGAGCCGCCTTCGGGCGCGCGCCTGTCGGAGCTGACCCCGCTCCTGGGCGACGAAGCCCGGAGCCTTGCCGAGCGCCACGCGCGTTTGCGCGCGCTGGTCGACTCGACCCGTGAGCTGCTCGCGGCCAACGAACAGTTCGCGAACCGGAGCCTGGGGCGCGTGCAGGACACGCTGCGCATGCTCGGACAGGCGATCCCCGAGGTCGAGGGCTACGGGCCCGGGCGACCCGGGGAACCGGCGGCCGGCCGCGGTCGCTTGATACGCGCGGCGATCTGAGGACGAACCGATGGCAGGACTCTTCGATGCACTCGAGACGGCCACCCGCGGAATCACCGTCGTGCAGCGCGGCATGGCGACCACCGGACACAACATCGCCAACGTCAATACGCCGGGGTACTCGCGGCAGCGATCTGTGCTCGTGTCCGGCACGCCGCAGCCCGACGCGGCGGGCACGATCGGCTCCGGTGTCGAACAGCTGACGGTCGAGCGGATCGTCGACCAGTTCGTGAACCGGCGACTGGTCAGTGAGACGACCCGATACGCCGGGATCGACGCCGAGGCCAATCTCTATCGCGAGATCGAGTCGATCGTGAACGACCAGCTGACCGAGGGACTTTCGGACGAGCTCAACTCGTTCTTCAACAGTCTCGACGACCTTGCGAACTCGCCCACGCCTGGTCAGCCGGTCGAGCGTGGTCAGGTTCTGGCCTCGGCGCAGTCGTTCGTCGATACGGTGCACCGCTGGGAAGCCCAACTGAGTACGCTCCAGCGCGACACGGACAGGGGGATCGTGGGTCTCGTCCCCGAGATCAATGCGCTCGCGAGTGAGATCGCTGAGCTCAACGGACGTATCGCTGAAGCCGAGACGCTCTCACCTGCGAACGACCTGCGCGATCGCCAGGAAAAGCTCATCCTCGATCTCGCCGAGCGGATCGAGATCACCACCATTACCGCGGACGACGGGTCGGTTTCAGTTCGCCTCGAGGGCGGCCTCTCCCTGGTCGATCGTCGCGTGGCCGGTCAGCTCGAGGCCGTCGTCGATCCACTGAATCCGAACCCACTCGATCCGACGTACTCTCAGATTTTCTACCAGGGCGCCGGCAGCAGCTTCGACATCACGAACCAGGTCACGGGCGGCGAGCTCGGAACGCTGCTGACCGGTCGCGAGCAGGTGATCGCCGGGGCCGTCGCCGATCTCGATGCGTTCGTGTACACGCTGGTCGACACGTTCAACACCGAGCATCGCAACGGAATCGGGCTCGTCGATGATTCGGCGAACGACTTCTTTCAGATCACCGGCCTGGGAACGACGATCGACGGAGCGGCGCGTGGCCTCGGAATCGCCGACGCCATCAACACCGACGCGGGCGGAACGACCGACAACATCGCCGCGGCAGACGCGGCGAACCGTCCCGCTGGATCGCCGCCGGGAACGCCCGGTCAGGCCGGCGATACGAGCCGTGTCGAGTTCCTCAAGGACATTCGCACGAACCGAGTGACCGGCTATCTCGCGGGTGACACGGTCGGCACGCCGACGGGCAACGCCGCCGGGATCGCCGCCAACCTGATCAACCTGACCGGCGAGATCGGGCAGCGGGCGCGGACCTCGAGTCGTGCGCTCGAACAGCAGGAAGCCCTGCTCCAGTCGGTCCAGGACCGGCGGGATTCCATCTCGACCGTCTCGATCGACGAGGAGGTCGCGGAGCTCGTGAAGCTCCAGTCGAACTTCCAGGCCAACGCCCGGGTGATCCGGACGGTGACCGAAATGATCCAGGACCTCTTCGACGCGATCTAGCGGGAAACGGGAACGGGGGAGGCGCGACATGCGCATCACGCAATCGATGCTGGCCCGGCTCGGGATCGCTCAGCTGGGCGATCAGCGGAACCGGCTCGCCCGCACCCAGGAGCAGGCGGCGACCGGGCTGCGCGTCAACCGGCCCTCCGACGATCCGGTCGATTATCGCACGATCCTCTTCCTCAAGGATGCGTCGAGTCAGACCGGACGCTTCCTGCGCAGCATCGACCTCGCACGCGTGCGCCTTCGCACGACCGAGGAAGCCTTGTCCGGTGCCGAAGACGCCGTCAGTCGCGCCCGCGCGCTCGCGGTCGCCGCGGGCAGCAGCACGAACCGGAGTCCGGACGCGCGGGACGCGCTCAAGACACAGGTGTCCCAGCTCTTCGACGAGGTCGCCAGCTATGCGAACGTTCGGGCGCCCGGGGGCGCGTACGTGTTTTCGGGGGTGGCCTCCGATCAACCCGCCTTCACCGTGACCGGTGGTTTCGCGCCGGGCACGACCCCGACCGTGACCTTCACCGGGGAAGCGAGCGCGATCGAGGTCGAGATCGACGATGGGGTGTACATCGAGGTGACCCGCGACGGTCAGGCCGCCTTCCAGGGGACGGACGACACCTTCGCCGCGCTCTCGCGACTCTGGACCGCAATCGACACCGACGACGAAACGGAGATCCAGGCTTCGCTCACCGACATCGAGAGTGCGCGCGAACACCTGGTGCTCGAACGTACGATTCTCGGCGGATCGGACTTGAAGGCGGACTCCTTCGAAGAGCGACTCCGCCTCCAGGAACAGAACATCACTTCACAGGTCTCGTTCCTCGAAGACGCGGATGCGTTCGAGGTCTATTCGGACCTGACGGCACAGGAAGCAGCACTCCAGGCGGCGCTCCAGGTGAACGCGCGCCTTCTGCAGCCCACGCTGCTCAACTACATCTAGGCCGCGGGCGTCGTCCGGATCGGCGATCTCGTCGCATCGGAGCCGGACGACGACCCACGAGAATCGAGGGGGTTCTCATGTTGGTACTGACGAGAAGGCACGGGGAGAGCGTCCGGATCGGACCGGACGTGCGCGTAACGGTGGTGGCTTCGACCGGTGGGCAGGTGCGCATCGCGATCGACGCCCCCGAAGAAGTCGGGATCTTCCGCGAGGAGATCTTCGAGCGCGTGGCGTCGGCGAACGTCGAAGCTGCGTCGATGAGCAAGGCAATGCTCGATGACCTGCCGAAAGGTGGGAACATCGGGAACGACGGACTGGGAGGGAGCGATCGATGAGTGAGCTGATCTGTTTCGAGAGTCGGCGAGTGGGACGGATCGAGGTGCCGGCGTCGGACGTCGTGACCTTCGAGGCGCTCCCGGGTTTTCCGAACAAGAGGCGCTTCGTCCTGATGGAGCACGCGCCGGACTCGGCACTGGCCTGGCTGGTCAGCCTGGACGATCCGGACCTCGCGTTCGTGGTGACGTCGCCCTGGGGATTCTTTCCCCAGTACGACCCGCCGGTCGAGCGCGAGCACCTCGGGATGCTGGGCATCGAGCGACGCGACGACGTCGAGCTGCTCTGCATCGTGACGCTGTCCGGTAAGGAGATCTTCCTCAATCTCGCCGCGCCGCTGCTGATCAACGCGGCGAACCGCAAGGGCATGCAGGTCGTGAGCGACGACCCGCGCTACACGACTCGGGCCCCGCTTCCGGAGCTGCGCTCTGCGCATCAGGAAGAGGCGCCGGAGAGCGCGGAGCCGGCGCAGGCCGCGGGCGCTCCGCCGTCTGCACGCTAGGTCGTCCCTGAAGACGAACAGTTGCCCGGCGTGGTCCCGAGTGGTGCGCGTCGGGCGGTACGCGTTCAGGGGAGCGGGATGTCCACCGGCGGCGGGCCGGCCGGCGGCGCCTTGAGCGTCTCGTCGGCTTCCCCGGGAATCGGCGGCAACACCTCGAGCAGCTGGTCGAGGGCGTCTCGGGTCCCGCTGCCCCCTTCGCTCGGCACCAACTCGCCGTCCTCGAGCACGACGATGTCCACCCGGCGATTGCGGGCGCGATTGGCGGGATCCGCATTGTCGGCGATCGGGCGCTGCTCCGCGTGGCCGATGACGCTCACGCGACCGGGGGCGAGGTCGTGGTCGTCGACGAAGAGGCGCGCGACGGCCGCGGCGCGCGCGGCGGAGAGCTCCCAGTTCGACGGATAGGGGCCACCGCTCACGGGTTGGTCGTCGGTGTGTCCCTCGAACTGGAGCGAGGCCGTCGTCGAAGCGAGGACCGGGGCCATCGCGCTGAGCGCTTCGCGACGCGCCGGGGGGATCTCGACGCCGCCAGCCGGAAAGAACTCCGTCGAAGCGAGTCGGATGATCAGACCGCGTTCGGTCTGGTGCAGCGAGACGCCGGGCTCTTCGCCGGGCTCGCGCGGCATCTGCTCCACGACGTCGACGAGGTCTTCCTCGAGCTGCATCAGGACCGGCACCGGCGCGAGCGCCTCCGCGTTCGCGGCCTCCGCGCCGGGGGCCTGACCGCTCGTCGGGACGGGGGAGGGGGAGACGGCGTCGAAGACGAAGGCTGCCTGGAGTCCCTCGAAGAGGCTCGCGTCCCGGGTCTCGTCGACCCGCGCGCTCGCGTAGAGAACCACGAAGAGCGCGAGGAGGAGCGTGATGAAGTCGGCATACGAGAGCAGCCAGCGATCGCGCCCGGTCGAGCCTTCGCTGCTGATGCCCGTCTCGCGGGTGCGTCGACTGGCGCGCATCATCGGCGCGCGCCTCCGCGAAGCCCGCGCCTCACGTCTTCTCGTCCGTGATCCGGGCGCGCAGCAGCCGCTCGATCATGCGCGGCGAGAGACCGACCTGGAGCGCGAGGGTCCCTTCCATCACCATTTCGTCCTCGGCCGCTCGGGCTTCGACCTGGCGACGGATGCGCGTCGCGATCGGCAGGAGCACGAGGTTCGCGAGGCCGACGCCGTAGATGGTCGCGATGAAGGCGACGGCGATGCCCTGGCCGAGGGCGTCGGGATCCGAGAGCGCTTCCATCGCGCGCACCAGCCCGAGCACCGCGCCGAGGATGCCCATCGTCGGCGCATAGCCCCCGGCCGTCTCGAAGACCGCGGCGCCGGTCAGCCGCGCCTGCTCCCGACCCTCGATGTCGGAGTGCAGCACCGAGCGCAGCTGCGGCTCGTCGCAGCCGTCGATCAGGTGTCGTACCGCGCGCTGCATGAAGGGCGTCGGTAGCTGGGGAAGGTGGCGCTCGAGGGCGACGAGGCCCTCCTTGCGAGCGATGAAGGCGAGGTCGCGAAAGCGCGACGGGAGCGCGCGTCGACGGTCTGTCGGGCGCGCCATCACGCGGCGGAACTCGAGGCGCGCGGCCGCGAGGGCTTCCTGGGTGCTCGACAGGAGGGTCGCGCCCAGGGTGCCGAATCCGACGATCACGGCCGCCGGGCCTTGCGCGAGGGCCGCGGGGTGGCCTCCTTCGAGGAGCTGCGTTCCGATGAGGGCCCCGACACCGAGGAGGAGGCCCATGAAGACGAGTCGATCCATGTCGGCTTCTGCTCCTGCTAGGCCTCGACCGGATCCGGTTCGAGTTCGTGGAGGAGGGAGAGGCCCATGATGCGCTGGCGCCAGGCAGCGACGCGTTCCACGAGCTCCTCCGGGCTCTCGAGAATGCGCAGCCGGTCGCCGGTCGACATCACGAGCAGGGTGTCGTGGGTCGCCTCCACGTAGAGCACCTGATCGTCGTTCAACAGAACGCGTTCGCCGTCGAGTCGGGTCACCCAGATCATCGGATCAGATCGACTCCAGGCCCCAGACGAAGAGCGGAATCGGCAGCGGGGCGACACCGCTCGTCCCGAGCACCGGCAGCAGCGAACGCGAGAGCGCCGCGGGATCGTTCGCCCCGGCGGCGCCGAACAACGCGTCGAAGAGCTGCGCTTGTTCGAGGGTCGTCTCGCCGGTCGCGCTGCGAAGGCGAACCCGGCGCGGCGCGTCGTTCGACTCGGCTTCGATCTCGATCGAGAGCCCCGCGGCGTCCGGGAGCATCGCGGCCAGGTCTCGCGCGAAGGCCGTGGGCGACGCGATCCGCATCCACGCCAGGGGCTGGTGGACGCGATGGGCGCCTGCCTGCCGGAGCGCCCACGAGAGCGCGTCCTGGCTCGGCGGGGTCATGAGGAAGAGCTCGTTCCAGGGCTCGCACGAAGAGAGGAGCGCTTCGCAGCAGAGCAGGGCGGCGCCCGGGTCGCCTCCCCATTCGTGCACGACCTCCGCGAGGTCGTCTCCGCGCCCCCGCATGGCAAAGCCCTGGACACCGAACGCGTCCCGGGCGACCCGAACCTCGAGGTCGGGGATCGCCCGAGCGAGTCCCAGCTCGCCGGCGTCGAGCTCGAGCTGGCAGGTCCGGTAGCCGCGCATGCGTTCGATTTCGGGCCAATCGCTGGGCGTGGCGACCTCGACGGCGAGGCTCGGCGCCGGCCGCTCGCTCGAGGTGGCCTGCTCTACGATCGCGGGATCGAGTACGAGAAGCGATTCGCGACCTGCGCGGTCGAAGCCGAGTGGTCGGTAGAGACGATCGAGCTCGCTCCAGAGCAGGATCAACCCGAGCTCGAGTCCCGTCGCGTGATCGATCGCCGCCTGCACGACCCGGCGCGCGAGGCCACGACCGCGGGCGTCCGGGTCGGTGTAGACGAGAGAGATCATCCCGGTGCGCAGGCGGTGGACGCCCACGCGGAACGTCACCGCCCAGAGGGTGCAGAAGGCCGCCGGCGCGTCCCGCTCCCAGAGCGTGAAGTGGACGGCGGAGGCGTTGCGTTCGAAGAGCAGCGGGTACTCGCTGGCCAGACGGCCGGGGCGCCCCTCCCGGAGCCCGGTGTTCAGCCAGTCGAGCACGCGCCGGCGCTCGTCGATCGAGTCGAAGCCGACACGCACCTGTTTCTCCGTGGCGGCGGGGATCGCGACCCAGCCTCCCCGATCCGGGGATGCCTCGGGGCTCGCGATCGGCGAGAGCTTCCGAGTGGTCGGCACGTTCTTCCTTCCTTCTATGAGCGCGACGAGCGCACGATCGGAGCGCTCGCGCTCGATCGCAGGGATCCATCCTCCGGAAAAGCAAGATCGATACCGGCGGCATCGGCCATCTCGATCCGTTGCGTTGCTTCTCTCGCGGGGCGCCTCGGTCCCGGCGCGCAATCTGAAACGAAGCCGGAATTCGATCTGCGACTTGAAAGGCGGGTGGGAGCGCCGCCCGGACCGTGTCGGAACCTGCGCGAGTCGGCGGTCGCGGACTTGGAAAACGAGTTGCCGATGCCTGAACCAGTCCTGCGTGTTGGGTGCACCCCGCGCGGGCTGGCACCGCCATTGCACTAGCCACTTGCGTCAGTGGACTCGCGATCCGGGCAACGCAGTGTTGTCCGGGCGTGATCCGGGCGCGTCAAGGATGACGGGCCTCGACATCAAGGAGGAAACCCCGCCATGGGACTTCGCGTCAACGCGAACGTTGCTTCGATCAACGCACAGAGAAATCTCTCGAACACCACCGACAGCCTGCAGAAGAGTCTGCAGCGTCTGTCTTCCGGTCTTCGAATCACCCGGGCGTCCGATGACGCCGCCGGCCTGGCCATCTCGGAAGGCTTCCGCGCCGATGTCCGCTCGCTCACGCAGGCTCAGCGAAACGCCAACGACGGCATCTCGCTCCTGCAGGTGGCGGAAGGCGCGCTCAACGAGGTGAGCTCGATCCTGATTCGTCAGCGCGAGCTCGCCATCCAGGCTGCGAACGGCACCCTCGGCTCCGCCGAGCGCACGACCCTGAACAACGAGGTCGGCGATCTCACGAACGAGATCGACCGCATCGCGTCGGTCACGCAGTTCAACGGCACCCTCGTGCTCTCGAGCACCGCGACGATCTCGTTCCAGGTCGGCACCGAGAACTCCGCCGACAACCGCATCGACGTGACCGGCGTGCTCGCGAACGGGAGCAACATCGGCATCAGCTCGCTCAGCGTCTCGACGCAGACCGCGGCCCAGTCGGCGCTCACGATCCTGGATGCGGCGATCTCGAACGTCGCTTCGCTCCGCGCCGGCTTCGGTACGGTGCAGAACCGGCTCGAGTCCGCGATCCGATCGATCGCCGTCGCCGTCGAGAACACGTCGGCCGCCGAGTCCCGCATCCGCGACGTCGACTTCGCGAGCGAGACCGCGCAGCTGACCAAGAACCAGGTGCTGCAGCAGGCGGGCATCTCGGTCCTTGCGCAGGCGAACGTGTCGACGCAGAGCGCGTTGTCGCTGCTGCAGTAGTTCTGGGAAGTGACGGTCGCGTGGCCGGCAAGGGCGCCCGCGCGTGACCCATGAGTCAGGTGAGTTCTTCACGAAGGAATCGTTGAGCACGAGCTCACCAGAAGGAGATCCCAGTGGGACTTCGAGTCAATTCAAACGTGGCGTCGATCAACGCCCAGCGGAACCTGGTCAACTCGACCGGCAACCTGCAGAAGAGTCTGCAGCGATTGTCTTCGGGGCTCCGTATCACGCGGGCCGCGGATGACGCGGCCGGTCTCGCGATCTCGGAGGGCTTTCGGGCCGACATCCGTTCGATCGGTCAGGCCCAGCGAAACGCCAACGACGGCATCTCGCTCCTGCAGGTCGGCGAGGGTGCCCTCAATGAAGTCAGCTCGATCCTGATCCGTCAGCGCGAGCTGGCGATCCAGGCCGCCAATGGAACGCTCGGCTCCGCGGAGCGCGACACGCTGAACAACGAGTTCCAGGATCTCATCAGCGAGATCAACCGGATCTCCGCGGTCACGTCGTTCAACGGGGCCACGATCCTCGAGAGTGGCGCCGGCGTGACGTTCCAGATCGGTGTCGACGCGACGAGCAACGATCGCATCACGATCAGCGCCGTCGATGCACGGGCGAGCACGATCGGAATCGGCGCGGTGTCGAGTGTGTCCGGGTACAACTATGCCACGATCAGCTCGGTGGCGAGTGCGCGGACCACGCTGACCCTGCTCGACTCCGCGATCTCCACGGTCGCGTCGCTTCGCGCGAGCTTCGGAACGGTGCAGAACCGACTCGAGTCGGCGATCCGGTCGCTGGCGGTCTCGCAGGAGAACACGTCCGCGGCCGAGAGCCGCATCCGCGACGTGGACTTCGCGAGCGAGACGGCGGAGCTCACCCGGAATCAGGTGTTGCAACAGGCGGGCATCTCGGTGCTCGCACAGGCGAACGTGTCCACGCAGAGCGCATTGTCGCTCCTGCAGTAGGCGCAAGGGAATGACGGCCGCGCTTCCGGCAGGGACGCCGGGGCGCGGCCACTGAGTCAGGCGAGTTCTTCACGAAGGAATCGATGAGCACGAGCTCGCCAGGAGGAAACCCACGATGGGTCTTCGAGTCAATTCAAACGTGGCGTCGATCAACGCCCAGCGGAACCTGGTCAACTCGACCGGTGCGCTGCAGAAGAGCCTTCAGCGGCTCTCCTCTGGCCTCCGCATCACGCGGGCGGCGGATGACGCCGCCGGTCTGGCGATCTCGGAAGGCTTCCGGGCCGACATCCGTTCGATCGCCCAGGCGCAGCGAAACGCCAACGACGGCATCTCGCTCCTGCAGGTCGGTGAGGGCGCCCTCAACGAGGTCAGCTCGATCCTGATTCGCCAGCGCGAGCTGGCCATCCAGGCGGCCAATGGAACCCTCGGCGCCTCCGAGCGGGACACGCTGGAGACCGAGTACCAGGACCTCCTCGAGGAGATCAACCGGATCGCGGCGGTCACGCAGTTCAACGGCACCAACATCCTGCTGGGCAGCGGCGGCACCACGTTTCAGATCGGCGTCGATGCGACCGCGAACGATCGCATCACGATCACCGCGGTGAGCGCGCGCGCCTCGCAGATCGGTCTGCTCCGCAGCACCGGCAACTACGGTGGCATCAGCACCGTGGCGAGCGCACGCAACACGCTGTCGTTGCTCGACAGCGCGATCTCCCAGGTCGCTTCGCTTCGCGCGAGCTTCGGAACGGTGCAGAACCGACTCGAGTCGGCGATCCGGTCGCTGGCGGTCTCGCAGGAGAACACGTCCGCGGCCGAGAGCCGCATCCGCGACGTGGACTTCGCGAGCGAGA